>JACCDQ011167917.1_pt1 | contig 146953 bp, 113 predicted proteins | sample 7446031 | NCBI WGS metagenome assembly JACCDQ01 (sample SAMN15323442, study PRJNA562643) | freshwater metagenome | isolation source: river surface water | place: USA:Blue River Watershed | collected 2017-08-17
CCTAGTTTTACCCCAAACGTAGATTGTGGAGATAACGTAATCATCATCAATGCGGAGAAAATCCGTTTGACAGGAAAGAAAATGACAGACAAACAATATGTACGTCATACGGGCTATCCTGGTGGTCAGCGTTTTGCAACACCTAGAATTTTGATGGCAAAAGACCCTCGTAAGGTTTTAGAAATTGCAATCAAAGGTATGCTTCCAAAAAGCAGACTAGGAAGTCGCCAATTCACGAACTTGTATGTATATGCGGGTTCAGAGCATCCACATGAGGCGCAGCAACCAAAGACAATTGAATTGTCTTAATCTCATTTAATTATTACATTCGCTAATTCTTTAAAAAAATATCATGCAAGTTATCAACGCATTAGGTAGAAGAAAAACTGCCGTAGCAAGAATCTACATGAAGCCAGGTAATGGAGGAGTGTCAGTAAATGGTCGCGATTTGAAAGACTATTTTCCAACAGAGGTTCTTCAAATTATCTTGAATCAACCGTTCACTATTTCTGAAAATGCAGGAAAGTACGACGTGAAAGTAAATGTACGTGGTGGTGGTATTGCTGGTCAAGCAGAAGCTATCCGTATGGCTATTTCTCGTGCGCTTGTAGAAGTAGATGCTGAGAATCGTCCAGTATTGAAGAAAGAAGGATTCTTAACTCGTGACTCTCGTATGGTAGAGCGTAAGAAATACGGTCGTGCTAAAGCACGTAAGAGATTCCAGTTCTCGAAACGTTAATATTTTGTATCAGCATCCAGCTATTTGTGTTTTCAATGCAAAAAGTCTGGGTGCTTTTATATTTTAAGTCCAGACAACACTTGCATCGTTGCCGATGTGTTGTGCTGCTCATTTTTATTCATCATTAATTCAATTTTTAATGGCACAAATTCAGTACAAAGATTTATTAGACGCGGGTGTACACTTTGGTCACTTGACTCGTAAGTGGGATCCACGCATGGCTCCGTATATCTTCATGGAGAAAAACGGAATCCACATTATTGACCTCAACAAAACGTTGGTTAGCTTGGAACAAGCACAAAACTATGTAAGAGGTATCGCTCGTTCTGGACGTAAAATTATGTTTGTTGCTACGAAGAAACAAGCACAAGAAATCGTTTCTGAAGAAGCAGCAAGATTGAAAATGCCTTTCGTAACAGAGCGTTGGTTGGGTGGTATGTTGACAAACTTCGCGACTATCAAGAAGTCTTTGAAGAAGTTGAACAACATCGAGCGTATGTTGAAAGATGAAAATACAGCAGGTAACATGGCTAAGCGTGAGCTACTTACGCTTGAGCGTGACCGTATCAAATTAGAGCGCCTATTGGGTGGTATTACTGACCTTGGTAAATTACCAGCAGCTCTATTCGTAGTAGATATCAAAAGAGAACACTTGGCGATTGCAGAAGCAAAAAGATTGGGTATTCCAGTCATTGCTATGTGTGATACCAACTCTAACCCTGAATCTGTTGAGATTGCTATTCCAGCAAACGACGATGCGTACAAATCAGTAGCTTTGGTAACACTTGCTATTGGTAAGGCAATCGAGGAAGGAATGATGGAAAGAAAGACAGACAAAGAGTCTGAAGAAATGCAAAAAGCAGAAGAAGCAAAACGCGCGGTAGATAAAGCAACTGCAGCGGCTCAACCTGCGGCAGCAGCAGTTGAAGAAGCTCCTGAGGCTCCCGCTTCTGAAGAGAAATAATATTTGGGCTTCGCAGCCAACCTCGTTTGCAGCCCGAAGCATTGCTTTGGGCTGTTTACTTTACAGATTTTATCCTTAAATTTCTAAATACACAAAAATGACTATTACAGCTGCAGACGTAAATAAATTACGTCAATTGACAGGTGCCGGTATGATGGATTGTAAAAAAGCACTTACCGAAGCAGAAGGCGATTTCGAAAAGGCAGTAGAAATCCTCCGTAAAGCAGGCCAAAAAGTGGCAGCAAAACGGGCTGATAATGAAACTTCAGAAGGAATTGTTTTAGTGAATGTAAGTGAAGATGGCTCTTCAGCAAAAGTACTTTCTTTGGCTTGTGAAACAGAACCTGTTTCTAAAGTAGAAAGCTTCCGTACATTAGCAAATGATATTATGGCTGCTGCTATTGCTGCTGATGCGCAAGATGCTGCAACTGTAGGTGAATTGACTTTGGCCGATGGTTTGACAATCAACCAATCAATTACGGAGTTGATCGGTAAAATTGGTGAGAAAATCGTTATCAATGCATTTTACAGCGTTACTGGCGAGAAAGTCGTTGGATATGTACACTCAAATGCGAAAGCAGCTGCAGTCGTTGCATTTGAAAACGTTCAAGGTGCTGATGTTGCTGAAGTAGGTAAAGATATCGCTATGCAAGTAGTAGCGATGAAACCAGTAGGTTTAGATAAAGAAGATGTAGATCCTGCGGTTGTACAAAAAGAAATCGAAATCGGTATGGATCAAGCAAGACAAGAAGGAAAACCTGAAGCCATGCTTGAGAAAATTGCAATGGGTAAATTAGGTAAATTCTACAAAGAGTCTACTTTATTAAACCAAGAGTTCGTGAAAGATAACTCATTGACTATCGCGCAATTAGTAGAAAAAACACAAAAAGGAATGAAGCTTGTTTCTTTCAAGCGTGTAGCTATCTAATTGAGTATCAGTCTGATATTGTTATAAAAAAGGACTATTAGTATGCTAATAGTCCTTTTCGTTTTTATTAGGTAAACTAAAAATTCCTTTGGGGTCATCTGCGTGGTGCAGCAATTTGTCAACTAAGTCAAAATCGACTTCTGAGGGAGACAGTGCATAGCCTTTATGAAATGCCTCCCAAGCTAATACGGATTCACCTAGATGTAGATATGTAGAAGCTAGTTGCACGTGTGCAGTTGCCCAATGCGGAAACTGTTCGATTACTTTCAGAAGTGTATCGCGGGCTTGAAATAAAAATTGGACGTTCTCTTCAGCAAGAAAACGTTCCAGGAGTAAAGTGGCCAAATCCGTATGAATAGCAGGGTGCTGTGGAGCAAGTTCTGCCGCTTTTAAGATAGATGCGTTGGCACTTTGGAGTTCATTATTTTGAAAAAGAATTACACCCAAGCCCCAGTGCGCCTCTGGGTTATGTCTGTTTAAAAGCCAAGCAAGATTAAAACGTTGCGTAGCAAGTTCTTTAGATCCCTCAGATAAATATTGCCAACCCATTTGACAAAAAAAGGCACTCGCATTAACTCTACTACCGAAGTTATTTTCGCAAGATGAAATAAATGCTAAATCTTCTAATTGCTGTTCAACTGATTTTGGTTGGTGGGCAAAAAAAGGAATCATAGAAATGTCCTTTTGTATACTTTTAGGTATAGAAGAAGCTTCTGCCTGAAACTTCATCGTTAAGGTAGTCTGACTGGAGCTTAAAAGATAATCTCCTTGTGCCCAAACGAATGCAGGCATTTGCAAAAGTATGAAAAAGGAAAGGGGAGATTTGAGCATAATTCGTTGGAGCATACAAACACGAAAGCAAGAAAAGAGAAATCGTCTATTAAAACGAACTCCAAATTACAAAAAGTATGCTATTCAAGGAAATTGCATCAAAAAAATATATTTATTTTACAGCTTACGCCAAAAAGAAAGTATGGAAAAGTATCCACGTTATTCGCATGCCTATTTTATGCAGAAGGCAATTCAATTAGCTCAGCAAGCAGCGGAGGAAGGCGAAGTCCCGATTGGCGCTGTTGTTGTGGCAGAAGGAAAAAAAATTATAGGAAAAGGGTATAATCAAACAGAAAAATTGCAAGATGTAACCGCACATGCTGAAATCATTGCTTTGAGTGCCGCTTCACAATATTTGGGAGGAAAATATCTCCAAAATTGTACTATGTATATAACCTTAGAACCATGTACGATGTGTGCTGGCGCATTAGGTTGGAGTCAAATAAGTCGAATCGTTTATGGTGCCGCAGAGTTAAAAAAAGGTTTTTCTCAGTTTAAACCAAGAATTCTTCATCCAAAAACAGAGATTATAACTGGTATTTTGGCAGAGGAGTGCCAGCAAATTTTAAGGGCTTTCTTTCAGGATAAAAGAAAATAAATAGGTCGCATTCCTACAAATGAATGAATTATTTATGAAGGAAATAAGGCTTACATGGGGAGGATTCACAGTTTGTGAACTTGTTTCGACAAAGAAAAGAAAAGAATGGTTATGAAAAGAGGTAAAAAAATAAGTCAATTACGAACAGAATTTCTAAAACAGTTGTTAGCTAGAAGATGATTATTCGAAAACATATTTCAAAAATATCTTAATATTATGGCTTTTACACTTGCACCTCTACCTTATGCAAACGATGCATTAGAACCACATTTTGATGCGTTAACGATGGAAATTCATCATGACCGTCACCACAATGCGTATGTTACAAACCTGAATAACGCTATTGCAGGTACAGAACTAGAAGGAATGGAATTGACAGCCATCATGGCAAATATAAGTAAATATTCTGCAGCTGTTCGTAATAATGGAGGTGGTCACTTCAACCATGATTTGTTTTGGAGTATTTTATCACCAAATGGCGGTGGTACGCCAACTGGTGAATTGGCGGAGGCAATTAATTCCGCTTTTGGTTCTTTCGAAGACTTCAAAACAACATTCAAGAACGCCGCAGCAACGCGTTTCGGTTCAGGTTGGGCTTGGTTATGCTTGAAAGCAGACGGTACGTTGTGCGTATGTTCTACGCCAAACCAAGATAATCCATTGATGGATGTCGCAGAATGTCCAGGTACTCCATTACTAGGTTTGGATGTTTGGGAACATGCCTATTACTTGAAGTTCCAAAATAAACGCCCAGATTACGTAGATACATTCTGGAATGTTGTGAATTGGGATGCGGTAGCTGAAAGATTTGCAGCTGCAAAAAAATAAGTATAGAGAATAGAAACTGAAAAATCCGATTTACTAAGAAATATTTAGTAAATCGGATTTTTTAGTTTATTTATAATCAATGGTTTATGAATCTATATTCCTTTTTATTTAGGATCTTTTGTTTCATTAATTAAAAAAGGTGTCTTTCCATCTGTGATAATTACCTTACTATTTGGGGATTTTGAAAGCTCTTGAAAAGCTTCTATACTTCGAATTTTGATGATTTCTGGGGTGAGTCCTTCAGCTAAAATTTTCTGAGAGTCTCTAATACCTTTTGCCTCAATAATGCGTCTATCTGCTTCGAGAGCCGCTTGTTTTAAGACAAATTCCATACGCATTGCATCTTGTTCTGCCTGAAGTTTTTGCTCGATAGAACTAGCTAGACCTGCTGGAAGTTGAATACTTTTCATCAATACGCTTTCAATCAAAATGCCTTGGGATGTGAGTGATTCCGTCATTTTCATTTGTATTGATTTCTCAATTTCGGCGCGCATGCCAGAGTGCATGTCTTTTGCATAAAATTTGGCACATACATCTGAAGCTGCAGAACGAAAAATATTAGCAATCAACGGTTCATAATTGAGTCCAAGTTGCTGAATAACATTAGGAACTTTCTCAGCATCTAACTTATAAAGAATTGAAATCTGTGAAGTAATACTAAGACCTTCTTTGCTTGGTAAAGACATAGAAAGCTCCATATTGTTCGTGCGAACAGATGCAATAATTACTCTTCCTATTAAAGGATTAAAGCCGACAACCCCAGGTGTATAAATGGTATTGGATAATTTTCCAAGCTTTTGTTTTACGCCTACTTCTCCTGGGCGAACGATGGCGCAGCTACTGAACAGTAGCGTAGAAATGCAATATAGGGCTATTCTTTTCATTGTTTTTTCTTTTATTAACGAGAGACATATTCTATAATATACAGTTTTTTTATTGATTGTATCTATCTATATGCTGGATTTTTTTTGGTAAATATTTAAGTATGTATTGTTTTGAATATCAGGTAATTATATTCAATGTATTTTTTTTTAAATGTCAATATTGGAATAATATTAGAAAGGTATATTTTAGAATACGAATGTGTAAATTCTATACTTCTTGTATATTTGTGGTTCTTCAGTGAAAAAAACAGAAAGTATGGGAAGGTTTAGTATATATTGTATATGCTTTCTATTGGGTAGTCTATTTGCGTATGGGCAAAATACGGAAGATGGAGTGGAGAGGAAAGAAATAACAGCTACTTCCTTTTTGTATGATGGGGTAGCTAGAAAGGTAGAATGGCAGAAAGTATTTTTAGTAGATTCAAAAGTTCAGGTAGGTACAATTCGTGATTATTTTATAAAAAATAAAATAATCATACCTGAAATAGTAGAAGAAAAAGAAGTTTACGGAGTAATTCCACTCCAAAAGGTTGACGTAGTAAAGTTTGGATATACTGTTTGGGAAGCACCTATTGCTTTCCGAAGTGTTTTTGGCGCGGATGTTAAAATTGAGATAAAGAAGGATAGGTATCGAGTTACTGTTACGAATATCTATTATATAGATAATGGAGATACGGATTTGATTATTAGATCCTTATTTATGATGGCTCCAACGAGTAAAGGGAATAAAAATACGTTGAATGGGGCATACACATTTAAAGAAGATGGAGAGGTACGAACAAGAACGAAGAATATTTATTCTATCTTGGATAGATATTATACAGATTTGTTCACTATGAGTAAGCAAGAGAAAAAAAGTGATTTTTAGGAGGGTAGGGTAACTCATGTAAGGGATATTTTTGCTAATTAATCAGTATTTCTTGGTAATCGAACTACATTGCTCAATATGATAACCTAACTCAAAATGATAAAAATGAGTTTTGATAATTTTAATAAAAATACAATCATAAAAGAGTGGGAACTAAAAAATAGACACAAAAGAATTTAGGAGTGTCTGTAAAACTCATTATTATGTTAAAGAAATGATTTATTCGTTTAAAGACTCACGCGTTAAAGAATTAGAGAAAGGAGAATTTGCACTACCTAACTTAGATTGGGCGAATGCTTCTCGTCCAATACCACATACAAGGGTCACATCGTTTCAATCGATTGCTTTTTTAATTAGCAAACATGGATATGAGAAGATGATCGATACATTTGTCTCTCAAATGGGAGGTGTATTTACGCCAGAAAGTACCTATGCGTATATTGAAAGACGTATTCGAGCTTACCATGTTAGTCCCCAAAAAGAGGATTTAGAAGAAATTTTCCATCTCATACAACTCTGGGGAGGAAACGGCAGTAAAACATTTTATACGCAAAAAAGAAAGTTAAAAATAGAGGGATATGAAGAGTTTGTGCAGTCTATTGTTTCTTGCAAAAGTGTTTTTGCTGTATGTATCTCTGTGGATAAATTAGTGAATCAAATACCTAACTTTAATATCACATTTGCGGTGAAGCATGTAAGTATTTGGCTGCGATTTAGTCCAAATTCTATATTGAAATTACCTTTTTATGATCATCATATCGCTATGAACATTATGGGAAGATACACAACAAATCAGGCAGGAAAACGAATTGGTGTAACGAATAATCATTACCGTGATTTGATGAACTATTGGGTCAAAATGCTAGAGGCTGCTGATTTTTTGGAGATGGACGTACTAGACATAGAAAGGCATATTTATCATTTTTTTAAAGACGGAGAGCACCCAAGTTGGGATAGATTTGGAAGAAATGAAAAGCTATAAATTTCTCCTAGACCAAGTTTTTAGTATACTTTTTTCAGACATTCTAAATTTATATTTTTTTACAGAACTGTAATCAGATTCTATGGTAAAATAGATTCTGAAATTGTTCAATAAAAGGAATAAAATGTCCTTATTGTCATTAAAAGGTGTTCAGGTAAATTCCCTAATTGTTTCCCGTTTAAACTCCTAAGAAGCAGATTCATTCATATCGCCCAACAGAAAAGCATTTAAGGAAAACGTCTATTAAATTCTAATTTCACGGATATGGTTTAATTTGTAACTTCCTTGCGTTAGCTATATACAGGAGATAGGTAGAAAAGAGATTTATTTGCTAGATTTCAAAATCATTGTTTTGAAAGATTGTTTCATAGAGACTTATGAAAATAAGACCTAGAATAAGGGAGATTGATTGCTTTGTTTCTATTGATTCTTGTTATGTTTTTTGGGTAAACAAAAGTCTATATTTGTTCAAAGAATTGGAATACGCTAAATTGTAACTTAAGTTATAAAATATCTAAATCATGAAAAAAGGGCATACCATTGAATAAGTATGCCCTTTTGACAAAATGATATAACTTTAGTTTTTAAAGAATCGCGGAACCTGAATTGCATCTAGGTATTTGTTCAATTCCTTTTTCACTGTTGGAAATAAGAAAAGGAGGCCAACCATATTTGGAAAAACAAGTGCGAGAATCATAGCATCTGAAAAACGAATGACGGAATCTAGTTTTGCGGCTGCACCAATGACGATGAATAATAAGAAAATGAATTTGTAGGTAAGGTCAGCGGCTTTTCCTTTTCCGAACAAGAATTTCCATGCTTGAAGACCATAGTAAGACCAAGAAATCATGGTAGAGAAAGCAAAAAGAATAATGGCAACCGTAAGAACATACGAGAAATGAGGAATAACGGAATCAAAGGCCATAGCAGTTAAATCAACACCACCAACTTGCTGTCCATTAGTAAGAACTACTTGTCCACCGACACCTCCATACGTAAACATATTGTCAGAATTAAACATGATGATAACAAGGGCGGTCATTGTACAAATGACGACCGTGTCTATGAATGGCTCAAGTAAGGCAACGATTCCTTCAGATGCGGGATATTGTGTTTTTACAGCAGAGTGGGCAATGGCAGCAGAACCCGCACCCGCTTCATTTGAGAAGGCAGCACGTTGAAAACCAACAATAAGTACGCCTATCATTCCACCCATTCCAGCTTGTGGTGTAAAGGCTTGTGTAAAAATCATTCCAAAAGCATCGTCGATAAAATCATAATGGAAACCGATGATAATCAAGGAAGCACCAATGTAAAGAATAGCCATAAATGGAACGATTTTCTCTGTAATTTGTGCAATACGTTTGATTCCTCCAATGATAACAATAGCGACAATTCCAGCAAGAACAAGCCCAATAACCGTTTTGACCCCACCACCCTCGAGTTGGAACATACTGATTATTTGCTGGGTTGCTTGGTTGGCTTGAAAAGCATTTCCACCCCCGAACGATGCGCCGACACACAGAACAGCGAAGAGAATACCAAGTATTTTACCGAATGTCACGTAGCCCATTTCGCCCAAACCCTTTTTTAAATAATACATAGGGCCACCGTAAACAACACCTTGCGCGTCAATGTCTCTGTACTTGACACCAAGTGTACATTCAACAAATTTGGAACTCATACCAATAAGTCCACAAACAATCATCCAAAAGGTTGCACCAGGTCCACCAAGACCTACAGCTACGGCAACCCCCGCGATATTTCCTAAACCGACGGTACCTGATACTGCGGTTGCCAATGCTTGAAAATGGCTTACCTCACCCTCTTCATGTTGCATATCTTCCGGCTTTGTATCTGCGGGTAATCCTTTTTCAACATGGTCATATTTACCACTGACAACTTGAATGGCAAGTGGAAAGCGGCGTATGTTGATGAATGCAAAATAAATTGTAAAAAAGGCGGCTCCTGATACAAGTAAAAGAACAACAAAAGGAAGATATTTGCCATTTCCTAGAGGAATACCGGCTAAAATAAATGATTCCCATGCTGTAGCAATAGGAGAAAAAGCGGCGTCTATTCGTTCATCTATCCCCATTGGAGTAGTGTTTATTTGAACTTGTAATAAATTGCCAACAAGGGAATGTAGAATAGATTGATTCATAGTTTAGGATTACTGGTTGATAAAAATGACATAAACGTTAAAATATAAAAGGGTCTCTAAAAAGTATAGTTAGGATATGTTGAAAAGAGGTATGTTAAGTAGCCAAAGTTGACAAACTTATAGGTAAAGTAGTATTTCTTTGAAAGAAGGGGTTAAAATTTAGGGCAAGACAGTTCTTCTCTGCGACGTTGTTTATAAAAAGGTATATTTTTTTGAATTTTATCTAATTGATAGGAAATAGAAATTTCGTGTGAACCACCGGTAGTCCCGCGAAGTGGGGAAATTGTTAAATCATAGCTATACCCAATAGAAAAATTATCCATTCTGTAACCAATGAGCCCAATGAATGCGTCATTATTTAAAAAACTACCTCCTTCACGGCGAACAGGAAGTCCTCTATACCAAAGCCCAATCGTAAGTGGAGAGTATGTCAAGTAACTACCAAGGCTAAAAAGTGTGCTAGATGCTTGTTTTTGTAGGATGAAGGCAGCTGTTGCCATAAATTCCTTGGATGCGAGTCCTGCAGAAGAATAAGGATTTGTTAGAGGAATATTTACGCCGCCTGTAAGTGTATATTTGATAGGTAAATTGGAAACATCTGAGCGATTGATAGCCACATTAGGTCTTGTCAGGTGGTTGGCTGTTAGTCCGATCCAAAGATCTTTGTTGTATAAAAGCAATCCAGAAGAGAAGTCTGCATAACTGAATTGATTTCCTGTGGAACTCTTCAAGGGATCCGCAGTAGGATTTCCTGTGAGTCCGTTTGCATTCAACTGATCCCCAAAGATAAGATTAGCTGTACTTGTCGTTTGATTGATGGCATACGCGCCCTGCAGACCAAAACGGATAAAGAAATCATCCGTTGCTTTTATCATATAGGAATATTGGAGAGCTACCTGCGAGTTTCGAAGTCGATTAATTCCTTGTTGGTCATCTAAAAAACTGATACCAATACCGCTGTTGAGTGATTCTAGGTGATGATCAACAGAAAAGGAAGTCGTCTGAAAGTTAGCATCCAGGGAAGGCCACTGGTTGCGGTAATTCATGACAAGTCTTGGTGCAAAAGCACCGCCCGCAAAGGCAGGATTATGATATACTGGAGCTGCAAAAAACTGAGAGAACTGAGCATCTTGCGCGTTCGTTTTGTGGAAAGTGCCGCATATCAGGAAAGCAAGTACTACAAAGAGTGGACGATTTCCCATGGTTTTAGTTTATATATGAATTTCGAAATTACTGTAAATATGCAAATAAATCAACTTTGGCGAGAAGTGCCATCAAAACTATTTTCGTATCTTGTACTATGCTTTTAAATTGAGTCGTTGTTAGTAGAAGCAATTTGTCTCAAAATACCCTACCAACAACGAATAGAAAACAAAGATATGTCTAGCATCGTAAGAAATATTCACACATTTGTAGTTGTTCTGCTTGTATGCTGTCTTTCCGGTTATTCGTCTTTTGCTCAACTCTATACCGGGTCAAAACATTGCGTACAAGCAAATCCGTCTTCTGTGCCTTCTACTCCTCCCACTGGAACGGGTACGGGAGGTACGCCGTCTGCCGCTTGTCCGACTCCCTCTTATTTCTTTGACCAAGATACACGCAGCGTTTCACGTCGATGGGATTTTGCAGGTTCAGGTATATTTACACCTGGAGAAAGAGGAGCCTATTTTTCATATGCTACTCCAGGTACATATACCATACAGGTCGAAAAAACATACGCAGATGGGACAACTAAATTAGAAAGCAAGGAGATTACCGTCGGTTCACCGCCAGCTGAGCCGCTTTTCAATCGAAAAAGAGATTCAGATACGACGGTTTGCAAAGGAAGTTCCCTAAAATTAGACCCGTATATCCACCGATTGAGCATTCCACCTACAAATGTTCGTTATAAATGGTATCCGAATGGAGAAACAACGCCTACGCTTGAGGTCGAAGAACCGGGTTGTTATTCAGTAGAAGTCATTGATATTACTTCTGGATGCTCGCAAACTGCTCGTATTAATGTAAAGTTTTGTCTTCAACCACCGCCAACAGCTGGAGGGTCAGAACGATGGTATTTTGGACAGGGTGCAACGCTCGAATTTTCTTCTTCCTTTAATGGAACAACTCCAGAAAGAGATTCCTTAGCCGCCGATGGTTCACTGTTTGCCGAACCTGAAAATACAGGTACAAATTCTTTCTCTCCCAATAATACAGCTTCCACGATTCCGAATAAAATAAGAACAAATGGGGCTTCAGCTATGGTATTTGATGCACAAGGGGAACTCGCTTTTTATACAGACGGACGAGCGCTTTTCGATTTGAATGATTCTACTCTAACTTCCTCTACGCCAGGCGATTCTCTGCTGGGTACTGCTCTGCCAACGAAACAAGGCGTCGCAATTATGCCTAAATTTGGTTGCTATGCATGTAACTTTCATGAATATTATGCCTTCTATGTAGATAAAACGACCGGTTTTCTGTCGTATAGTATCATTGATACGCGCGTACAACAAGTGGCTGGAAAAATAACTGAAAAAGGGATTCCCCTCGTTTATCCAGCCAATGAGTCGCTTCGCGTGATTCCCAAACCTGATGATACCGGCTATTTATTGGTTGCGCAAGAATTAAATTCAAGTAAATTTTATACTTTTCAAATAGATTCTTCCGGAGTTCAGCAAGTAGTCTCTACCATTCCACCAGACACCACTGCACCAATTCGTTACTTGCCTTTATTGGCTAGTAATCAAGAGGGTGATGTTTTAGTTACCGTCAAAGAAGCGGGTGCAGATACATTTTTAGAAATCATGGAATTGGATGTGACGACGGGACAAATAAGCCGAACACGAAAAGTTAAGTTAACCATTCCGGCAGGTAGCCAATTGAATGGATTGTCTCTCTCTCCGAACGGGGAACGTATTTATTTTACGGTTTATAACCCAACGGCCTCTCCTTTTTTATCGGCACTTTATCAAGTGAGTACAATGGATGATGGAAATCCCGTCCGAGAAATTACGACAAGTATGACACAAAAATTTGGAGCTTTGCAAACGGGACCAGTAAGTGGGGATGGTGCAAAATATCTCTACTTAGCTGTGGATGGATCATTGAGTTTGCCGTATATTCAAGCGCCTAATGATTATGGAATGAATGCTGCAGATGTTGGTTTCGTTGCTTCTACAGATGCAAATGCAGCGCCACTTGCACGTCCTTCTGGTATCGGTTTTCCACAAGTGGTACATGCTCCGCGTGAGCAAGAAGGAGATGGAATCCAAGCAACTTACACGGGCAATTGTTTTCAATCTCCCACCATTTTAAGTGTGGAGGAGGTCTGTAGTCCACAACGAAATGAAATCGAATGGAAATTTGAGGATGGGTCAACATTAAAAGAAAAGCAAGTCTCTTATGTCTTCCCTAAAATTGGTTGGAATAAAATTAATCTTCGTATCAAAACCTATAACCAAACACGCCTTGCGCCCGTCGCTGGTGCAGTAGGTGGGCCGCTGGGGGGGGCGATTACTAATGCACTAGAAACGCTTTGTACAGATACAACAATTGTAGATTCTATTTTTATTAAACCAATACCCGTCTATAATTTACCCGATAGTTTCTACGTATGTTTGCGTAATTCACCTGTAATTCCTACACGAATTAATCCAGACCCAACGGGTGGAAGTAGTTTTGATTACCGTTGGCTGACCACGTTGGATGCAACGTTTTCGACAGCACCTTTCTACGATTTTGTCATTCCACAGACTTTCCGATTGGAGATAACCAATAATTTTGACTGCGTTGTGGCCAAGCAATCCAAAGCTGTATCTGGTTGTGAACCTATTTTGTATGTTCCAGATATTTTTACGCCCAATGACGATGGAATAAACGATACGTTTGTGCCTCTTCCTATTTTTACGAGCACGTATCAACTACTGATTTTCAATCGTTGGGGTGAAATTGTATTTGAGTCAAATGACCCAGATACACGTTGGGATGGTTCCGTACGTGGCAAAACAATCGCACCAGCTGTATATACGTATCAAGTAAGATACACTTCGCTTGATTTTCCGGAAAGAGGCACGATTGTCAAGTCTGGAACTGTAACGGTATTGAAATAAATCGATTTTCAGAAATACGAATATGTTTGAAGATTCTAGCTTTTCCGTTGGTTTTCTGTGCACAGACCATGTATTTTTGGAGATTAATACGATTAGAAAAAGCAAATTATGCGGCAAGATTATTTGACGGGTGACTCTGAAAATCTATCCTCCCAAGAAAAGGATATCGAAAAGGCATTGCGCCCCATTTCTTTCGGTGATTTTGCTGGTCAAGACAAAACACTGGAAAACCTAAAAATATTTGTTCAGGCAGCGAAACAAAGGAAAGAAGCGCTTGATCACGTCCTTTTGCACGGCCCGCCAGGTCTTGGTAAAACGACGTTATCCCATATTATCTCCAACGAATTGGGGGCAAATATTAAAATCACTTCCGGCCCTGTTCTGGATAAACCAAGTGATTTAGCTGGGTTACTAACCAACCTAGACCCTTTCGATGTTTTGTTCATCGATGAAATTCACCGCCTCAATCCCATTGTAGAAGAATACCTGTATTCAGCGATGGAGGATTATAAAATTGATATTATGCTTGACTCTGGGCCGAATGCGCGGAGTGTTCAGATTGGATTAAATCCGTTTACACTCATTGGCGCAACCACGCGATCAGGTTTATTGACTGCGCCTCTTCGTGCTCGTTTTGGCATCAATGCACGTCTGGAATATTATGATGCAACTCTCCTCAGTTCGATTATCAGGAGATCCGCACATATTCTTCAAACACCTATCGAGGAAACAGGTGCCTACGAAATTGCGCGGAGAAGCAGAGGAACCCCACGTATCGCCAATAATTTACTCCGAAGAACGCGTGATTTCGCCCAAGTAAAGGGTGATGGAACGATAACCATCGAAATTGCTGAAATGGCGCTTGCTGCCTTGGAGGTAGATCAAGATGGACTCGATGAAATGGATAATCGAATTTTATTGACAATCGTTGATAAATTCAAAGGAGGACCTGTCGGTTTGTCAACGATTGCGACGGCAGTCGGGGAAGAGGCTGAAACAATCGAAGAAGTATATGAGCCTTTCTTGATTCAAGAGGGTTTCCTAAAACGTACGGCACGTGGGAGGGAAGCTACTGAAAAAGCCTATCTGCACTTGAATATAGTGCCTAAACAACGTTTTGGTGAATTATTTTGATGAAATTAAAAAAGGGATACGAATAAAAATCAGTATCCCTTTTTTGTTTAATTGTTTGATAGTCAGTCTATTCTTTGTAAAAAATTCGTTTTACACGCTCACTTACATTGGTCAGAATTTCGTATGGAATTGTTCCCACAGAATCAGCCAATTGCTTGATGTGTTGTTGTTTTCCGAAAATCTCTACTGTATCGCCAATTTCACAATCTACATCTGTTACATCCACCATGGTCATATCCATGCAGACGTTCCCGATAACTGGGCACGCAACGCCATTCACAATAACTTTTCCAACGCCTTTACTGAATCTGCGGTCATACCCATCTGCATAGCCAATAGCAATGGTGGCAATTTTAGAAATGCGGTTTACTTGTCCTTTTCGGCTATATCCGACGGTCTCGCCAGGAGCCAATTCTTTTATTTGTGAAATGGTGGTTTTTAGTGTACCCACAGGTAGTAAAGCGGTTGGTTCGATACCTGTTACTTCTACCCCGTGAAGGCCAATTCCTAGACGAACCATCTCGAAATGTGCCTCAGGGAAACGTAAAATGCCGGCTGTATTGCAAATGTGGCGATCGGGTTTGTAACCAATTCCCGCACATAATTCTTCGTAAATAGATTGGAAGGTAGCAATCTGCATCTTCGAAAAGTCATTATGTTCCGCTTCGTCTGCACCAACCAAATGACTAAAAACCGTTGCGATGCGTACATCTGCATTTTTATTGATTTCTTCGATTAGAAAAGGAATATCTTTTTTGGTAAAACCCAGTCGGTGCATTCCTGTATCTACCTTAATATGAATTGGATATGGTTTTTCATTGGTCTTGTTTTCTTGCAAATACGTACAAAAATCTTTCCAAGATTCGCGACTGAAAATCTCGGGCTCAAGGCGGTATTCCACAAGTTTTTGGTATGTCTCTGGTTGCGGATTGAGGACTAAAATCGGCAAATGAATGCCGTTTTCTCGCAACGAAACGCCCTCATCTGTGTAAGCAACTGCTAGGTAATTGACGCGGTGGTATTGCAGCAAACTAGCGACTTCATTGCTGCCGCTTCCATAAGCAAACGCCTTGACCATCGCCATCAACTTGGTGTCTTTTTTGACTTTGGAGCGGTAAAAATTCAGATTGTGTGTCAGTGCGTCCAAATTGATTTCAAAAGAGGTTCCATGGACTTTTTGCACCAACCTTTGTACAATTTGCTCAAATGCAAAACTACGCGCCCCTTTGATGAGTATCAATGAATTTTTGAGCAAACTCATCGAATGGTTTTTGATAAATTCTTCTGTCGATGGATAAGTTTGAATGGAATGAAATAAACTGGATTGTCTCGAAATAGCTTCACCAATTCCGATAACAGACTGAATTCCGTACGTCTTGGTAAGCCCTGAGATTTGTTGATATAATTCATTTTCAGGCAAACCAGTTTGAAGCATATCACTGATTATTAACACTTTATCTCTTTTTGTATGTTGTTGGTTCATGAAACTCAACGCCATTTGTAGCCCGCCCAAATCATTGTTATACGTGTCGTCAATGAGGTAGGTATCATAAATACCTTGTTTGAGTTCAAGCCGCATTGCCAAGGAACGGAGCGACGCCAAATTGGAAATCCAACTTGCTTGAAATGGTATTTGTAGCAAGTCTGCCAAAGTGTGTGCTGCCAAAAAAGTATGAATGGCATTTTCTATCGAAGCATCGTCCCGAAACGGAATGGAGAAAGTGACGGGTTGTTCATTTCCTCGCTGGCAAGTTAATTGATACCCGTTGGGTTGTTTATTTTTCTGAATGTGCCAAGTAGAAGGAGAATCCGGAGCAAAACTCCAAGAAACTAAAGTAATTGTCGGATTAACGGCTTTCAAGAAAATCTGAATTTCCTGCTGTACGATTTCGTGGTCATAGCAAGAAATAAGGTATTTAGATTGCCGAAATAGGCGCAGTTTTTCTGTTACTTTTTGTTTTTGGCTTCTAAATCCTTCGTCGTGGGCTGTACCCAATGTGGTAAAAATACCAATGGTAGGTTGGATGATGTCTGCCAATTGTTGCATTTCATCTTGTTGAGAAATACCAGCTTCGAAGATTCCAACTTCGTGCCAAGCTTTCATTTGCAGCACAGACAGCGCCACGCCAATTTGTGAATTATAACTTCGTGGGCTTTTTACGAGTCGGTGCGTTTGCTGTAATACACTTGCCAGCCATTCTTTGACAATTGTTTTTCCGTTGCTTCCAGTGATTCCAATGACCGGAATGGCAAATTGTTTGCGGTGCTGCCCTGCCAGTTTTTGGAGCGCATGAATGGCGTTGGGAACAACCCAAACGTATATGTTCTCCGTGCATTCTTGCAAAAAAGGAATGGCTCTTTCTTTTTCAGTTTCTTCGATGACAAAATACCGCACGCCTTTGGCAAGCAAACTAGGAATATAGTCGTGCCCGTTGTGGCGTACACCCCGAATCGCGAAGAAAATGCTTTCGTCTGCGTCGGTTATCAGGCGGCTATCGGTGACAATAAATTTATCCGTTTGAGTAAGTGGGAGAGTTTGGTATTGAATCACGTGCGCAAAGTTTGAATGGATGTAGATGCTAAAAAACTCGCGTAATTTACGAAACCGTGCAGTATATTTTTACTTTTAGGGTTGAAACAAATGCGTTGGACTACGGATATTTGACAAAGATACCCACAGACAGTTCTTTTTGAGTGGCTAAACGAGTGGAAATAAGATACATAAAATACACAAATACCCCAATAAATGACCACTCAATAATATTTTCCGAAAAATACAGAGGTTCATTTGTGTGTTTTAAGAATAGTAGATACATTGGTTTGCTTTTCGAAAGAAGACAGAAAAATGTGCTTTATTATTTACCTCCAAAACGAACAAGAAAATGAAAACAAAGATAGTAATTGGGTCTGAAAAGTATTTCTCATGTAGTCTGTACATTGTACGATGAATTGGGGAAATCTTGGTTTCTTTTAATTAAATACAATACATAATATACTCATTGAATAATTCAATCAATAATAATAAAAGTACAAAACAATACAAAGAGTACTGTAATTTTTGCGTCTATTTAGGAGTTAGGCACAATTATAAAAGACAACGACAAATTTAATAAATAAATCAAAATATGAAGGTATTTATAAGCTGGTCAGGAGACCGAAGTAAACAAGTTGCTGAACTTCTTGACGATTGGATTCAATGCGTAATTCAAGCGGTTGACCCTTGGATGTCCTCAAAAGATATTGACAGAGGTGCATTATGGTTTACTGAAATATCTGACCAACTATCAAATACAAGTGTTGGTATAGTATGTTTAACTAAAGAAAATAAAGACAAACCTTGGATTTTATTTGAGTCTGGAGCTTTAGCAAAAGGACTGAGTTCAAATAGAGTTTGTACTTTTCTAATTGACTTGTCTCCAACAGATTTAGAAAATCCTTTAGCTCAATTTAATCATACATTTCCGACACGAGATAGTGTTTGGGAATTAGTAAGAACTATTAATTTAACTCTAAAAGAAAAAGCTCTTAAAGAATCCATTCTCGGAAAAGTATTTGATACATATTGGAGCCAGTTTGAAGAAGATTTTAAACGTATAATTGAATCTACACCTGAAACAGAAATTACGGCAAAAAGAAAAGACAATGACATTATGTTAGATGTTTTATCAACTGTACGTTTGCTAGATAGACGCTTAAGGTCAATTGAAGCAAATAACGAGCGACAATTTATTAACGAACGCCATTTTAATGAACGTTCCTTTATTAACGAAAACGAGTCAAATTTAAAAAGAGATGCGATTTCTTTAAATGAAGTTAGAATGAATATTCAAAATCTTATTGAACAAGAAATTCCAGAATCTATGATTTTAGATATACTTTCTGAGAAAGCTGGAATACCAAGATCAATTGTTAGAAAAGAACTATCTAGAATGAAAGAAACTAAAGAATCAATAAACAACAAAAAATAACTGTGCCTAACAGCAGTTTGGCAAAATGGCGGGTTTAGTACTAAATTGAACATTTGGTTTTCAAATGAACATTAGTGTTAAATTGAAAGTATGTGCTTCTAAATCCGCCACTTCGCCAAGCTGCAAAACGTTAGGCGTAATTTATTCAACCTCCATTTCATCCCACCAATAGTTTTTAAACGGATGTGCTTTACAGAAATTTATCGCCTTTTCCTCCGTATTAAATATTCTAATAGTTTGTGGAACGGAATAATAATTTCCATCATCAAAAACACAATAAACTACGCCTAACACGGGGTTGGCAAAATGCGGGGTTTCGTCTTTCAATTTATCTTCTGTATTTATCATAAACTTTTGTCTTTCAATTAAACTTTTGTGCTGTTAAGCCCCGCACTTCGCAAAGCCGCGACACGTTGGGCGATATTTGAACGAACATAATCGACGTCAAGCGTTCAGACATTCGACTCACGGACAGTTGGCAAGTCAGTCCAAATTTACTGACAAATGGAATTCGCAGAACGCCCTAAGATATGGTGAAGCATTAACTTTTCATTTTTAAAAAAAATGAAAAAATCAAATTTCCTATCCTACATTGGCTTATTAAGTTTTATTTTTCTATTTTCACAATGCGAAAAACAAAGTTTGAACATTGAAAATGACGTTGCTTCTTTGGATGGAGCAAACTTTTCAAACGCACGAACAATTAATGAGGCGAAATCCTACTCTGATGACGATTTGGTACTCGGCAAAAAACTAGAAATACCTTATAAACTCGCAATAGTAGAAAAATCACAAAACACACTTAAAAGTAAAAACAAGAACTACAAACCAATCAAAATTGAAGAAATTATTATTATGTTCGACTTTTACCCAAAAATGAAGAAGAATATGACATGATTAATTCTGATTCAACAATAAATACATTTGACCACCCTTTGGATTATGAAATAATAAAGCAAGGAAATAAGTATAAAGACCCACAATTTAAAAACAGTAAATATTCTTATATTTATTGTGTAATTCCAAAAGATAAAACTTTTGAAAATATCAAATATGACATTTTGGAAAAACTTTACATTCCGTTTGGTAGTGGTGCCAACGACAAAATGAGCAAAAAGTTAGAGAAACGAGAGGATAGCAATTTAGAAGTTCTTGACGAAGAAATTTTAGTTTCAACTGGATTCAAATTAAAATCGAAGAACGCAAAAGTATTAGGATGGTATCCAAAAGGACGTATTAGAGTGAGTTCGGGTACTACCTCCCCATTATCTACTACTTTCGTTCCCGTTGAAGGATGTCTTGTTAGATCCATAAAGGCACTTGTAGTAACTCATTCTGCATTGACAAATTCAAATGGAGACTTTTATATCAACGAATCTTATTGGAATATTAGTAGTGTCAATTATGATATAAAGTGGGAAAGGGCTGGTTTTGATATACGAAGCGGAGCGTATGGTCAAGCGTATTTCAATGGTCCGCATATGCAAGGCGATTGGAATTTGGATATAACTTCTGGTGGTACCTATTTAAATTATTTATATGCTTGGGCTCACAAAGCTGCTGTAACTTATTACTATAGATATAATGAATTTGGAATTCAACCACCTCCATCTGTAAATAATGTTAGTGCAATTTGGGGTTTTGTACCTCGTTTACTTTTAAGTCATAGAATGCACATTGGAGTCTCAGATTCAGGTGGGCGATCACATTATTTTGATTTTAACGACAACTGGTTAGCGGCAGAAATAGCAGTTAAAGTTGGTACAAACGCGAGTGCAGTTGATATTTTTGCAACTACCGCCCATGAATTAGCACATGCTTCACATTGGTCATTAGGATATAATACAGCCGATTACGCATTCAATGCCAATTTTAACAGAAAACTTGCAGAAAGCTGGGCTCAAGCCGTAGGCTGGTTCATTACGGCACGATATTATGGTTTACAACCTCAAAATGTTGCTACAGATATTATTACCAATGAATCACAGCAAACTCGAAGTTTGAGTTATATTCAAAATCAAGCCAGTTATTATACACCAGTTTTTATTGATTTAATCGACAATTATAATCAGCCAAGTAATCCAAATGACCATGCTAATAATTATACGCTTTCTGAACTTGAGGCTATACTTGCTCAATGTCCCAAAAATTGGTATGCTTATAGAGACAAATTAGCAGAGAAGACTAACAACCCAACTAAAACACAGGCAATTTGGATTTTCAATAATTATAAATAATGCCGAAAATGAAGATATTTATTTTTACTATCGTATTGTTTTTAACCTTGGGTTGTGAATTTTTTAACTTCCCGAAAGCCACTTTGGTTAGATTGCAAAATGAAACTGAGCATGATTTAATAATTATTACTTATGTCGATAATATTTATGGTGCAAATAGCCCTGTTTATTTAAAATATATAAAAATGGACAGTATATTTATTAAAAAAAATAATGCTGTTGAGCGTATTGTTCACCCTGGTGATTGGGAATCATCCTACTTTAGAAGTGATACAGATTCATTGATTATTTATTTTGGTTCTAGGAAGAAATTAATTCAGTCTTGTAATGGCTTGCTTTTAACATCTATTTTAGATAATGAATGTGTAATTCCAAATAATTTATTATCGGAATCAAATGCTACAAAAGAAGAAATCAAATCTGGTAAATATGAAAGGCGAATAACATACAAAATTACCCAGTCTGACTATGATAGAGCAGTAAATTTATAATAAATAAAAACTAAAATTCCCATCAATTTGACATCTTGATGGGAATTTTTTGATTTTAAATGTAGCTAAGTAAGGGAAGAGTACACTTCCCCCTTGTTCTACACGAAGTTCCGAAACCATGGTTTTTCCAGCTGCCTAGTTGACATTTGGAATAGTATTTTACAGAAGGTTTTACTTTTTAGCTATTTTTGGCTTCCAATTCTTGTTTTGAGACCTTTATAAATACCCTAGCCTCTTGCTTTTTCTATACATTATTGTAGCTAGAAATATACCAACTCATTTCTCAAAGACCCGTTGAGCGTCTTTTTTAAACAAGATGAACGCGTAATTTTGCCGTTAGTTACAGGGAAAAACTCAAAACATGTTTCAAAAGAGAGAGTTAAATAAGTTTAATGAACAAATCTATACATGATTGATACACACGCCCATATTTACGATGAAAAATTCCTCGTCGATGAACAAGAAATGATACAACGGCTAAAAATGGCAGAAGTGAAACAAATTTGGATGCCCAATTGCAACCAAGAAACCATTGAACCCATGCTGGCTTGGGAGAAAAAATATCCCGAAATGTGTCTCCCAATGATGGGTTTGCACCCTTGCTATGTCGATGAAAACTTCGAAAACGAACTTCAGATTGTCGGCGAATGGTTGGCGAAAAGACCATTTCTGATGATTGGCGAAATTGGTTTGGACTTTTATTGGGACTTGACGTTTGTTCCCCAACAAGAAGAAGCATTCGTAGCTCAATTGGAACTCGCCAAAAAGTATCAATTGCCCATTTGTATTCATTCAAGAAGTAGCAAAGACGGGCGGTTAAACGCAATTACACGGGCTTGCGAGCTTATCGAATCGTTTGGTTGGGATGATCTTCGCGGGATTTTTCATTGCTTTTCAGGGAATTTAGAAGACGCAAAACGTATCATCGACCTAAACTTCCTACTAGGTATTGGTGGCGTAGTGACATACAAAAACGGAGGTGTTGCAGAAGTAATTGCCCAAATTGACATTCAACACTTGGTTCTGGAGACAGACGCGCCTTATCTTGCGCCTGTCCCGCACAGAGGCAAACGAAATGAAGTCGCTTTTGTAGCACATGTAGCAGAGAAAGTAGCTCAAGTTAAGCAGATGCCTCTTCAAGAAGTGATTCAGCAAACTTCAGCTAATGCGCTCAGATTGGTACATGCGACTCAGTACGTTTGATTTACGATTTTTTGTAATAATCTCCGCGTGAGAAGTACTTTTCAATGAGGCAGTACATCAAAATAAAAAAATAACGGCTGCCCATTTCTTTGATTTTCAGTTTTGACTCGCCATATTTTCTATTTGTCCAGCTATTCGGAACAATGGCAAAAGAGTAGCCACGAACCATGGCTTTGAGCGGAATTTCAACGGTGAGGTTGAAATGGGGGGATAGAAAGGGTTTTACGCCCTCAATCGTGTGGCGTTTGTACAATTTAAACGCATTCGTTGTGTCATTGTATTTAATACCCATTACGATTTGAATGATAAAATTGGCAATACGGTTGATTACTTTCTTGACTTGCGGGTAGTCAACCACTTTGCCACCTTTTATCCATCGGCTCCCAAAAACGGCATCGACGTCTTTTTCGAGCATCGTTCGGTAGTAACGAACTAAATCGGCGGGGTCATCCGACATATCTGCCATGAAAACAGCCACACAATCTCCTGAAAAACGCTCCAAACCATACCGAACAGCATAGCCAAAGCCATTAGGCCCTTTGTTTGTCTCAAATACCAACGTCGGGATTTCTGTTTGAAGTTGCTTGAGTACCGCCTCTGTTTGGTCTTTGGAATTGTCATTCGTTACCCAAATTTCATGTGGAATTTGTGCTTCGTTCAATGTCTTATAGAGTGATCGTAGGGTCTCAGGGATGGATTCTTCTTCGTTGTAAGCAGGGATAACTACACTTAATTTCATGTATTGGAAGTATATCTTTTTGTCAAAATGTTACCAAAAGTAAGCTTTTCAAAAAGGAATTGCAAAAGCATTGGGGTTTGTCAATGAAATATCTCCCGAATAATAGACAAGGATTTGATTTCTCCGAAACCGTCTATATGCACTCGGTAATACCATAAAATGCTATCTAACAACTTATTGCGTTCTTTTCTGGGTATTTCTAGTCGGGTTTGGTAAGAGGCTTGAATAAGTTGGTTCAATAAAGATAGGTTCTCAACTCGCCAACCTACCTCTTTATATACTTGCTGGCTGATTTCCTCGGCTGTCTCGGGTTCAAAGCCCAAATACCGACAAAACTGAAGTAAAAAAAGTAAATGAAAGTTCTGACTTCCGTCTGATTGGTCGTCAAATGTTTGGAAAGAGGTTTCCAAAAATTCGTACAAAGCTCTGTTTTCGCCCGTTTCTCGAATACATTTTTGGATAACTTCTATCAAAAAAAGTGCAATACTGGATTTGGCAATGTCATACGGAATAGTCTTGTATGGGCGAGAGCATTTGATTTCAGAAATCCGATGGAGTTCCTTTTTGCTGTCATGATATACGACCATATCTAAGAAAGTGAAGGGTTGAAACAACGCGATTTTGTTTTTCCCTTTGGATGAACGAACGCCATTTTCAATGTAAGACTGTATTCCCCATTCTTCTGTATAAATTTTGGCAATAATGGACGTTTCTTTGTACGGAATCGTGTGGAGAACCATTCCTTTGGTCTTAAACAGCATGATACGCAAGAAATAGGAAGAGAATAAGCCATAAAACATCTACAAAATGCCAATAAATGCTTATCAATTTAAGGCGAAGCTGGTTAGGTGGATTCACCGAATAGACGAAGGAGTCAACGTATTTTCTATTTCTCCAAGCATCAACGACGGCTACAATGAGCGCAATAACTCCACCCGCCGTATGTACAATATGAAGTCCAGATAATATGTAAATAAAGGAGCCGCCCGTGTCGTTCGCCATCGTAATATTGGCATCAAAAAGTTGTTGCCAACCCAAAAGTTGTGCTGCTAAAAAGAGAAATCCCAAAAGCAATGTCAGGCTAATGGAGATTCGGTACAACGAAAATTTCTGATTCTTAAATACCCGATTTGCCCAAGAAATACTCGCACTACTCGCCAAAATGAAGAGTGTAGAAACCCAAAAAATAGGCAAAAGGGGAACGCGGATATTTTGGTTATCAAATTCTTTTTTTAGAAATACGAACAAAATAAACAAAAAGAGAAGACTACTTCCGAATATCGCCAAGTACATCATGAATGTAAAGGGTTCTCGGCGTTTAAATACTGAATTTGAATCGTCGTCTATGTCCATACTACGGTATATTTAGTATCTTGTTTGGGTTTAATCAAGCAGACCTTGCCAAATCATAAAATCACCCCATTCTTTGAAAACAAGCGTATCGATTGGTTGTTCAAAGATTCCATAAAGTGTTGAACCGCTGCCCGTCATGGAGGCGTAGATTGCGCCTTCTTCATATAATTTTTCTTTCAACTGGGCAATCAATGGATATTTTGCGGAAAGACCTTTCTCAAAGTCATTTGCCAACTGGTTTTTCCATGTGCCCATCGGTTTTTGAATCAATTGGTTCACCAAAACAGGTGCTTCTGTTGGCATAGCATGTTGGTATGCTTCCGCTGTTGAAATATGAATCATTGGATTAATGACTACCAGCGTTTTTCCAGCCAATGAAACCGGAGAAGCTGCAAATTCATCTCCCTTATGGAAACAATAAACAGGTTTATTCTCAATGAAAAAGGCACAGTCACTACCTAATTTTCTTGCGTAATTCTCTAGTTCTGTGGTTGTTAGCTCAAGAGAGAATAGCTCATTGAGCATCTTCAAGGTGAAAGAAGCATCTGCTGACCCACCACCCAATCCAGCACCCATCGGAATGATTTTGTGTAAATGGATGGCAACAGGTTCCACTTTGTCTGGAAAATCCGTTCGGATTAATTCGTAAGCTTTGACAATTAAATTATGGGATGGATTTCCAGGGATTTCCAATCCCGAAGAGGTAAATTGGAAAGATTTACTCGGAATAATCTCCAGAATATCCGCCCATTTAATCGGATAAAAAACAGACGAAATATCGTGGTATCCGTCTGTTCTTTTGCGTAAGATTTGTAAACCCAGATTGATTTTCGCGTTCGGAAAGCTTACCATTTCTCTATTAAGTCATTTATACGATCAAGCAACATCTCTGAAATAGGCCCCATTTTTCCAGTGCCAATCACCGTATCGTCAATTTTTGTGATAGGAAGCACTCGTTTGGTTGTACTTGTCGTGAATACTTCGTCAGCTTGTAATACTTCTTCTAGTTGTACGGCGCGTTCCTCGATAGGAAGTAGTCCTTCCGCCAATGACAAGACTGTCCGGCGTGTAATACCATACAATATGTCAGTATTTGGTGTGATGAGAACGCCATTTTTTACGATGAAAATATTACTCCGGCTCAATTCACTTACCAAGCCGTCTTGGTGGAACAAAACATCTGAAGAGTGTGCTGCCTTGATTTTAGGTTGGAGAATCATCAAATGTTTGTAATCAATGCTCTTAATTGTAGGAATATCACGCACAAAATTGTAGGTAATGACTTGAATACCATTTGTATATTCTTGTGGAGCTACCGGATGAATATCTTCACTCATAATGAGCAAATTCGGTACAGTCATCGTGATACTGTCTGCGGCATACCCACCAGTCAGTACAAAACGGATGGCGCAATCTTCTAGACCAGATAATTGAATCAATTGTTGAACGACTTCTTTGGCGTCTGATTCAGAGATAGGATTGGGTATTCCGAGAAGGTTTGCGGAGGTCGTGTAACGCTCCCAGTACCAATCCCACTGAAAAGGTTTTCCATTATAGGTTCTGAAATAGTCAAACAAACCGTATCCTCGCAACAATCCGAGGTCTGTAACATGTACATGTGTCTCTGAGGTTGGTTTAATTTCTCCGTTAAAATAACAGTGGTGCATGATGATTTTGATTGCGTGATGTGAAAGAGGAGCTATTTGAGTTCGCTTTAATGCGTATAAAATAAACGCTTACCCTGCAAAATTACGATTTTAACGTTTCGCCTTGACAGAAAATAAGCCATTTTATTCACAAAACTTTGCTGCAAACGACTTCTAAAAAAATCCCTCACAGCTTAACAAACCAAGTTGTGAGGGAGAAAGTTATTGTAATTTTCTGTATTTAATTCTTTTCGGTGTTGCGTCTCCACCGAGTCTTTTCCGTCGGTTTTCTTCGTATTCTGAGAAGTTACCTTCGAACCAATACACTTGAGAATCACCTTCAAACGCGAGTATGTGCGTAGCAATGCGGTCTAGGAACCATCTGTCGTGCGAAATAACTACGGCACATCCAGCAAAATTTTCGAGACCTTCTTCCAAGGCACGTAATGTATTGACGTCCAAGTCGTTGGTAGGTTCATCTAAGAGAAGTAAATTACCGCCTTCTTTGAGCATCATTGCCAAATGGACTCGGTTACGTTCTCCACCAGAAAGCATACTGATTTTTTTCTCTTGATCTGCACCATTGAAATTGAATCGGCTGACGTAACCTCTTGCGTTTATTTGTTTGTTTCCGAGCATCACCCATTCATTTCCGCCAGAAATCAATTCATAGACTGTTTTATTGGCATCTAGGCTGTCATGTTCTTGGTCAACATACGCGAGTTTGACGGTTTCGCCCACATCAAAACTTCCTGCCAAGGGACTTAATTGACCCGTAATCAATTTGAAGAGCGTCGTTTTACCTGCACCGTTTGGTCCTATGATACCGACAATTCCTGCTGGAGGCAGACTAAATTCAAGGTTATCGTACAATAATCTATCGCCAAAACCCATTTTCACACCTTTGGCTTCAATGACTTTATTTCCGAGGCGTGGGCCTGGCGGGATGAATAACTCCAATTTTTCTTCTTTTTCCTTCGCATCCTCATTCATGAGTCGGTCATACGCTCCCAAACGTGCTTTCGACTTAGCTTGGCGACCTTTCGGAGACATACGCACCCATTCCAACTCGCGTTCCAATGTTTTTTGGCGTTTAGACTGTGATTTTTCTTCTTGTGCCAAACGGTTTTGTTTTTGTTCTAACCAAGATGAATAATTGCCTTTCCATGGGATTCCTTCGCCACGGTCAAGTTCCAAAATCCAACCTGCTACATTATCAAGGAAATACCTATCGTGGGTTACGGCAATGACAGTTCCTTTGTATTGGTTGAGGTGTTCTTCAAGCCAAAGCACAGATTCTGCATCCAAATGGTTGGTTGGTTCGTCTAAAAGAAGAACATCTGGTTGCTGTAGGAGCAAACGACAAAGAGCTACACGGCGTTTTTCACCACCTGAAAGAGTGCCAATGAGTGCATCAGAAGGCGGGCAACGGAGCGCGTCCATGGCACGTTCGAGGCGGCTGTCTAATTCCCATGCATCGTAAGCATCTAATTTTTCTTGAACTTCGCCTTGGCGGGCTAAAAGAGCGTCAAAATCGGGGTCAGGATCTCCGAATGCAGCATTGATTTCATCAAATTCTTTGAGAAGATCTACAATAAATTGCACACCTTCTTCTACAATTTCACGTACCGTTTTGGTTGGGTCGAGTTGGGGTTCTTGTTCCAACATCCCTACTGAATAACCTGGAGAGAAAACGACTTCTCCATTGATGTTTTTATCGATGCCCGCAATGACACGAAGCAACGTAGATTTTCCGGAGCCGTTTAGACCGAGAACACCAATCTTTGCTCCATAGAAAAAGGATAAGTAAATATTTTTGAGAATTTGGCGATTGGGTGGAATGATTTTACTCACGCCAGCCATCGAAAAAATAATTTGTTCACTCATACGAAGGGAATGGATTTTTACAAATAGTGCTACATTTTCGTAAAATTATTAATAAATATTGATTAAGACTTTGGGATTGTTTAAAAAAACTCGCATTTTTACAAATTATAAACTCTAAAATCCCTAATAGGCAGCCCAACTCTCTTTTAGTAAAAAAAATTATGAAAGGCGTGACAATAGAAAACGAATACGCTTACATCAAAGACGGTAAGGTATTTTTAAAGGGTTACATGGACATGCCCGACCGACAAATCGGTGAAGTGAAACGTACAGAGGAGGAAGCTTTCCAATATTTTGTTGACCGCTACGACATTGCAGTCTCCAAAGTACAACAGTTGGAAGACGAAATCCAAGAAGCCCAAAATAAGGGCTCTTATCTAACTAAATTGCTCCAGCTTCGTAAGCGGTTGCTCAATTTTGACGGAATCGGTCCTTTTGAACCATTATTAGCTACTCTTGATGACCACGAGGTAATTCTCCGTGAACTCATCGCAGACAACCAAGCCAACAACTTGGCTATCAAAGAAACACTCATCGAGGAAGCAAAAGTCATCGCTGAGAGTGAAAATTGGATGGAAGCCGGCGACGACTTGCAAGATTTACGCACACGGTGGATTCGGACTGGCCCCGTTGACAAAGACCTTCAAGAAGACGTTGAAACGAGATTTCGCGTTTGCTTAGATAAGTTCTACCAACGTAGAAAAGCGTATTTCGAAGAACAAAACCGAATCATCAATGAGCGCCTACGCGCCTACGATGCACTCGTCGCTGTTGCCGATGAACTCGCTAGAAGAACAGATTGGGACGAAGCTTTTGTGGACTTGAAAAGAGTGCAAGCCGAGTGGAAAGTCATTGGGAAAGTACCACCTAAATTGCTCAAAAATCCATACACGCGATTCAAAAAAATGACAGGTATTTTCTATGAAAAATACTGCCTAGCAAAGGGAATCCAGGTGAAAAAACGCCTCGACCCGCGTGTGGAAGCACAAATTAGAATGGTGAAGGAAGCTGAGAAACTATCTGAAAGCGATGATATTTTTACAGCAACTAACCGAGCAAAAGTGTTGCTCAATGAATGGAAAACCATTCGTGTACCACCTCACTTGACAGACAGAAATATCTCGGAGCGCTTTAGAGCTGCTTGTGATAAAATATTTGAACTTAGTTATTTGATGAAAGTCGTGGCTAGAAAGCATCCTTCTTTCAAATTCTTTGATGACGTTCAACAATTGCTTATCAAGTTCCGCGAGATGGAAAATATCGTCCGCCGCGCGAGAACAGATTTAGACCAACTCATTGATAGCTACGAAGGGGTTCAACAAAGTGAAGAAATGGAAAAATTAACCATGTCTAATCTTAAAACCCAAAAACGTAAACTCTTGATGAAAGAAATTATTCTCGAGGAACTACGTCAAAAAGTAGCGAATCTGTAAGCAATTGATTGCCTTTTTCTAGCGGTGGTTGACAAACGTCAGTCACCGCTTTTTTATGTTTTCTACTTTACCAATCCGTATCTTTGTATTTCGTACCCATCTACTTGATTGTCTATGTTAGCTTCTTTTGGCCTCTTTCTCCTCGCTTTGGTTTATCTCATACATCGCCAAATGGCATTCTTGGCAGAAAGTTTTTCCGACTACCTTCTTAAATTTTGTTTGGCTCTTATCGCTCATCTGCTACTTACGGGTGTGTGCGTTTCTGCTCTACATGAAGTTGCACAACCATTTACTTGGGGTGTAGTCAGTATCGCTTTCGCTATTGGTGGACTAATTGCATTGCAAAGGAGTTCATTGCAACCACATTTTAACTTAATAAATGAGGTCAAAAGCGGATGGGCAACTTGGAAATATCATTTCTTATCTGTCTCTTCAACGAAAACACAGGTTCTTTTTCTGCTTCTTGCCGCCGGATTAGCCGTAACTACGCTCATTAATCTCGTCCTTCTTTTGACTACCTATCCAAACGAATGGGATTCCATGACGGGGCATTTGGTTAAATGCGCGTATTATTTACAAAATGGGACGATGTCGCGGGTAGGAGGAACAATTTGGTCTATAGACTTTTACCCAAATTCTATCACAAGTCTTCAACTTTATTTTTATCATTTAGCAGGTGAAAAAGGGTTTAAAATTCCGCATTATATCGCTTATTGGGGCTATGTGACAGCTATTTACGGTATCAGTCGCTTGTTTTTCCAGCGGGTAACTTGGGCAATTGCAAGTGCTTTATTGGCTGCTTTGTTGCCTACCGCTTTGGTGCAGGCAACTACAACAGAAACGGACTTGGTACTTACTTTTTACTTGGCATTGATTGTTTATTTCTTGGCAAAATATTACCGAGACGGTCGCGTTGGTGCGCTTTATTTTGCTGTACTTGCGGGTTCTATCGCATTAGGTCACAAGATTACATTCGTGATGCTGGGACCGTCTGTACTTATTCTGTTCGTCTTTATTATTGCGCAGAAAAAGATAGATGCCAAACATTGGATGGGATTAATTTTTACTCTTGGACTCGGATTGACCTTGTTTATGTTGCCAATGGGCTACATTGGAAATGTCCAGGCAGAAGGTAGTTTTTCTATCAGCAGCCTCACTGCACCGAAGGAAGTACTCGCGTACCATGGCATTGGGAATTATACAACACAGCAAAAAATAGAAAACTTTTATCTAAATGCTTTTCGCTACCTAACTGATTTTTGGAGTTTGGATGGATTTCGAAATTTCGAATTGGGCGAGCAGATAAATCGGGTTTTTCGTTGGCCTGTTCAAAAAGTAGCCAATAAACTACAATTGGAGCGCGATGCCTATTGGGTTGTTTATCCGTTTCGTGTGGTACAGGAAGGGGCACGTTTTTATATAGAAAGACCCTATTGGGGAGTCATAGGTGTTTTTCTGGTACTTCCTGTTTTCTTGTTAGGACTCTTCACCAAAAAAGTAGGAACAGGAACAAAACTGACGCGTGTGCTTGCTGTAGCTGCGCTTCTTCAGTTTCTTTTATTAAGTTTTACAGCACCATTTGACCCAATCAAAGGGCGTTATTTCTTGAGTATGTCCGTTTGGTGTCTTCCTATCGTTGGTTTTTTTTATGATGAATGGAAGACAGGAATTGGCGTTCGCTATGTATTCATCATCACGTTATTTGTTGTGCTGAGTGCGTGGGGAACTGTTTTTAAGCGAAGTCTCCTCCCGCTTTTTCCATCGGAAACGACCAAAAGTATTTTGCAAATGAATCGGTTGGAACAACTCACGGTTTCGCGTCCGGAATTATACAGTTTATTTGCTCGTTTCGATGAATTAGTGCCCAAAGAGGCGATTGTCGCATTGGGTACAGACACAGAAGACTTTGAATATCCTTTTTGGGGAGCATCGCTTCAGCGTAAACTAATTCCGATTCATCCGTTTAAGAAACCACTTAAACCAATACCTAGTGAAGCTGAATATTTGATTTTTACCGAGGGTATATTTACGCCAATATCTGGAGATATTCTACTTAATTCAGATTACAAACGGTTTCCTTCCTCGCTTATTCCCGTAAAAAAATATTATCTACGAAAACTATGATTTCAGACGAAAAACACTGTTTGGGCATCATGCAGCCCTATTTTTTTCCTTATATTGGTTATTTACAGTTGGTACATGCTGTGGATACATTCGTATTTTACGACGATGTGAATTTCATCAAAAAAGGATGGATTCATAGAAATCAATTAGCAATCAATGGGCAGGCAAGCTTGTTTTCGATTCCGTTGAAGGACATGAGTCAAAACAAAAAAATCAATGAAATTTATGTGGACTCGAGTTTTGTCAATTGGCGCGAAAAGTTTCTAAAAACCTTGGAGCAAAACTACAAGAAAGCGCCTTTTTTTGCGGAGACACTTGCCTTGGTCGAACGCGTTTTGTTTCGAGAAAACCAGCCTAAAATGAGTGAATTGGCATTTTGGAGTATAGAGGAAATCGCCAAATATGTTGGAATTACCACCAAGCTTATTCCAAGTTCTGCGGTGTATCAGAACGAGGAATTAAAAGCGCAAGAACGAATTATTGCTATTTGTGAGGCAGAAAAAGCAACGACTTATTTGAATCCAATTGGTGGAAAAGAGTTATATAATGTGCAGGATTTCAAGGAAAAAGGCATGGAACTGTACTTTTTACGTCCCATGCCTTTGGTTTATTCGCAAGGTAAATTTGAGTTTATTCCTTGGTTATCAACAATTGATGTCTTGATGCATCATTCAGCTCCCGACTTTTTATCTTTATTGACCAACTATACTTTGGAGTAGAGAAAAGGGAGCATCAAAGATTTTGTCTTTTTAATTCTTCAACGGCATAATTTGCTGCGCGGGCAGTTAGTGCCATGAAAGTCAAAGATGGATTTTGATTGCCGACAGAAGTCATTGCTGCGCCATCGGTGACAAAAACGTTGGGGCAGCTGTGAACTTGGTTCCATTGGTTTAGAATGGACGTTTTCGGGTCTTTTCCCATTCGCGCACCACCCATTTCGTGAATATCTAATCCTGGGTTTTGGTGGCTATCAAACATATTGATTTGGGTACAACCCGCTTTCTCGAGCATTTCAGCAGCTTGCATTTGAAAATCACGCATCATTTTATGGTCATTTTCATCGTAATCGATGGATGTAATCAGTTGAGGTATTCCCCACGCATCCACTTTATCTTTGCTAAGCCGAACTTGGTTACTAGCTTTAGGGATTGTCTCGCCTTGCATTTGTACATAAATAGACCATGGGCCAGGCTGCGAAACAGATTCCTTGAAGTCACTTCCAAAATCACCATTCCAAGCGCCTCTTTGCCAACCTTGTCGGGAGGCAGAAAAAGCTACCATGTATCCTCTTTGGAAGTCCACTTTATCTTGCTGAAATACATTTCGGAAAGACGGCATAAACGCGGAGGTCGGTCTTCTTCCATAATAATAACCCTCTTCAAAACCTTCAAATTGAGCATTCCCTTGGCCTCTGTATTGATGAAAAGCGATGTATTGACCCAATACGCCGCTGTCATTTCCTAATCCATTTGGAAAGCGGCTAGATGTGGAATTGAGTAAAATAAGGTTACTATTGAGGCAAGCAGCGTTGACGAAAATTATTTTTGCGTAGTATTCGATTTCTTCTTTGGTTTCTGTGTCAATGATACGAACTCCCGTAGCACGTCCTTTTTGGTCATCGTATAAGATGGAGTGTACAACAGAATGGGGGCGAAGTGTGAGATTTCCTGTTTGTGCTGCCCAAGGGAGAGTGGCTGAAACCGAGCTGAAATATCCGCCGTAGGGGCATCCGCGTTCGCAAAGATGACGTGCTTGGCATTGTCCTCTTCCTTGTTTCAGGTGAAGTTCAGTGGGTTGAGTTAAATGTGCACAGCGTCCAATGATAACGGGTCTTTGGTCGTTGTATTCTTCTTTTATTCTTTTTTGAATGTGTTTTTCGACGCAATTCAGCTCCCAAGCAGGGAGGAAATCTCCATCAGGAAGGTGTTCGATACCGTCTTTATTTCCGGAAATCCCAGCGAATTTTTCTACATGTGTGTACCATGGCGCGAGGTCATCGTAGGAGATGGGCCATTCAACGGCGAAGCCATCGCGGGCGGGTGCTTCGAACTCATATTTGCTCCAACGTTGTGTTTGACGCGCCCAGAGCAAGGATTTTCCACCTACTTGGTAGCCACGAATCCAGTCGAAGGGTTTTTCTTGGATGTAAGGATGGTCTGCATCCTTCACAAAAAAATGAGAAGTTGCTTCGCTGTACGCATAGCATTTATTGACAATCGGGTTGGTGTCTTTGTCTTCTTTGGTTTTGCGAAGATGGTGGGGGAAATCCCACGGATTGGAGAGCGCGGTTGGGTAATCTTGCAGGTGTTTTATATCGCGCCCGCGTTCCAAGACAAGCGTTTTAAGTCCTTTTTCAGTGAGCTCTTTTGCGGCCCAACCGCCGCTAATTCCTGAGCCAATGACGATTGCGTCATACGTTCTTTCTTTTTGGCTGCCACCCATGATATCCATAGTTTTTAGGGTTGAGATAGGTTATTCTTTTATTTGTCTAAATTATACATTTAATAATACAAATTAAAGAATAATCTGAAATATCTTGTATAGACAACTATGTGTATTGTATCAATGTACAGATTCAGTATGCAACTCAGGTTATTGCGTGTAAATCTGTCACATCACATTTTAATGCGGTATGACGTTTTGATGGGATGTTATTTTTTTCGTGTGGCAAGATGATGTTCGGAGACGGGTTGGTGCATCTCTAATCCAATGATTTCTATTTTTCCTCCACTTGCTCTGTATTCGTCCTCAAAACGATGTAGGTTCTCCATGACCGAATGGTCAATCATTTTTGTATTTTTAAGGTCAATCGTTACCTTAAAACCTGGTGGTATTGCCTCCAACTTACTTTTAATGCCGATATAATTACTAAAAACAGCCGATTGCCCAATTTCTACCAAATATTCTTTGTCGGTGAAAGACACCTCAGTAGGGGCTCGGAACAAGGTTTTTAATAAGTCCCAATCAATGATATTGATGAGCATTTGCAAGATAATTCCTGCCATTATTCCAACCAAAAGGTCCTCGTAAAGGGTGAAAAAAATAGTTATCAAGAAAATGGCTAGTTGTTCTTTTCCAATTTTAAATACTTGAATAAATTCTCTTGGATGAGTTAATTTAATACCTACCGTGATGAGCATAGCAGCCAAGGCAGAGTTAGGAATTAATCCAATGAGGTTGGACGCCAACAAAAGAAAGGCAAGTATAAAGAAACCATGAAAGAAATTTGCCCAACGCGTTTTTGCTCCATTTGCCACATTGGAAGAGCTACGGGCTACCTCAGAAATCATGGGTAAGCCTCCCAAAACAGCAGCGATGGTATTCCCAATGCCAACGGCAATTAAGTCTTTGTTTGCATCCGATTTACGTCGAAAAGGGTCAAGCATATCAATCGCCTTGACTGTTAATAAAGACTCCAATGACCCCACAAGCGCAAACATGACCACATATTTGATAAATATACTCGTTTGGGTAATTCCACTGAAGTCCACGTTTATTTGTAAATTATCTGCCAAATTGCCGATATGTACAAGTGCGTGGGCAGGTTTTGTTGTCTGAAAATCCATCAGTAATTCGGCAGGAATAGCTATCAATAATACAACCAAGGGGGCAGGTATTTTTTTGAGCGGACTTTTCAATAAAGGCCACGACAGCATGATTGTCAGACTAATTACGCCAATAAGTGTAGATTTCGGGTCTAAATTTTTGATAAATAGAGGAATGGAAAACAGCAAAGGAATAGGTCCCATTCCTTTGGTCGTAGTTGGGTCAATGGCTAATAAAATAGGAATTTGTTTGGCAATAATAATAAGACCAATGGCAGCGAGCATACCATGAATGGCGGAAAGTGGGAAGAAGTCGGCTAGTTTACCTAACTTAAACACGCCAAACAAAATTTGTACGATACCCGCGACAACCATGGCGCCTAATGCCAAGCGCCAGCCTAGTTCACCGCCTCCAAATTCGTTCACAGCACCTGCAACAATGACAATCATACCGGCTGCTGGTCCTTTGATGGTGAGGCGTGAGCCCATGAAAAAGCTAACGACAATACCACCGATAATGGCTGAAATAAGCCCCATAATGGGTGGAAAATCAGAAGCTTTGGCAATGCCTAAACTAAGTGGTAAAGCCAATAAAAAGACAGTAAATCCTGAAATAGAGTCGGATACAAAGTTTTCTTTTAGTCCATCAAATCCGTCTTTCGGTACTGTGCGTTCTGATTTATGTTCCATTTTGATTATTTAGAATCCAAGTGATGTCTTACGTTTGCAAGAAGTAATACGCATTGTTTGAGACACTTTTTCGGTTTCGAATAGCAAAAATAAGCATTCTGTTGATTATGAGGGTTTATTGATTGGAATGTGTTATAATTTTTTTGCCTTGTTCGTGCAGTAGAACCGCGTTTTAACGCGGTTCTGTTTTAACGCGGTTCTGTTTTAACGCGGTTTTGTTTTAATACAGTTCTGTGTGTTGAAATACAGAAAGTTGCGAAGAACCGTGTTTTGACACAATCTTTTACAGGAATCCTTGAGGTTTTATATGTTACGAAAAATAGCTTTTTGCTTCATAGACTCGCCCTTCTCCCGAAGCATCCCGAACAGAAAAAGTAAAGCCAGGTACCATGGAGTACGCCCCATATTCACCTGTCTTGGATAGCGCAATGAATCCTACCTGAAAACCTTCTGCTTTTTTCGGATTTATCTGTACAAGTCGTTCAATGGCTGCCTTACAAGCCTCGAAAGGCGATTTCCCGTTGCGCATGAGCTCAATAATGAGAAAAGTGCCACAAATGCGAATGACTTCTTCGCCTTGTCCGGAAGAAGTAGCAGCGCCAACGGCATTGTCCACATACAAACCTGAACCGATAATAGGAGAGTCGCCTACACGACCACGCATCTTAAAACCCATCCCACTTGTTGTGCAAGCGCCAGATAGATTTCCGGAGAAGTCAAGCGCAATGGAACCCATTGTATCGTGATTGAAATTACCGTCTTCTAAATGAGCTGGCGCAAATGGGCCATTGCTCTTTTTCGGAAACGCATTCATTTGCTGTTTTTCAATATTGATAGTAGGCTTGTATTCAGACTTTTTTAGCCATTCTTTGTATTGATTTTGTGCTTCTTGGGAGAGTTCATCACTTTCAAGCGGGAAGCCATTTTCCAAAGCAAATTGTTGTGCACCCTCGCCGACTAAGAAAACATGGGGGGTAGATTCCATGACCTTTCGGGCAACAGAAATAGGATGCTTGATGCGTTCTAGAGCAGCAACGGAACCGCAATTAAATTGGTGATCCATGATACTTGCATCTAGCGTAACACGTCCGTCTCGGTCAGGATTCCCACCCAAACCAACGCAACAATTGATAGAATCTTCGATATGTCGGGCTGCGGCTTCGACGGCATCTAGGGCGCGACCTTTTTTTTGTTGTAGAATTTTCCAAGCCTCTTCATTGACAGCCAGGCCACTCTCCCAAGTAGAGACAATGATGGGTTTCACTACTTTGGGTTTTGCCGCTTGTGTCGGGAATGACGAGAGAAAAGGGACAGAAAGGGCAGACCAGCGAATGAATTTTCTTCTTGTCGTTGGTTTCATAGATTTACTAGGGGGATAGATGAAAAAGTATATTTTGTGTGTTAAATGCTAATGGAATCATAGACTGTCACTTTCTCCCACAGATGTGCACATTCTTCAATAAATTGAAGGTGAATGGGATGTTTTTGATAAACGGCTTCGTCTTCACCATTCATAAAAAGACATAACCAAGAGATAGAATAATCTTTGTTAATGACTTCTCGATTGGTTGGTGCGGGAACGCCAATGTGATGGTATTTGATAGTTGGTACTTTGCTAAGTTTTTTTAATCCCTTGATTAGCAAGTCTTTGTCTTCTTGACTTGTTGGGTTTTTGAGTACAAAATACACATGATGTACGAATTGTTCTTTCATGGGCACAAGCGATGTAGTAGGTAAAATAAGACTGGCAGCAGCCACTTTGGTTGAGTTTTCTAAGAAATTTCTTCTTTTCATAAATAATGAATTGATAGGTATTGGGTTGAAAAATGAAGGCTGAAAGTACAAAAAAACGGTTGGGTGAACAAGAATGTCTTGGAGAAAATGTGCACGTTGATTTGAGTAAGTTATTGTTCAGTTAATAGAGAGATAATATGGGTATGATATTTTCACGCTAAAAATTGTGAATGGAAGCATTAACAGGTCTAGTTTTACTTCAATCGATTAATGGTATAATTGTTTTTTACGTAAACAGAAAGGGAATTAAATCAAGTGGATATCTGCTTTGGCTTTTTGCTTTAATATTTATACATCAAATATTCAAAGGAATATTATTGTATGCATTTACGGATGAGGAGGTATTCAGACGAATGCACGGAGGTTTTTCGTTTTTGTATGGGCCCTTACTCTGGTTTTACGTAAAATCAGTAAGCGGAGGAGTCAGTGTATCTCTACAATTCATTAAACATACTATTCCTTTCTTAGTGGCTATCTTATTCAACGTCATCCTTTTATCGATGCAAATGATGGGTGCTCAGGTTTTGTATGTAATGATGCGAGTAGAAGTCTTCTTTTTAATTTTCTTGAGCTCAAGTCTTTTTATATACGGAGTACTCTCTATTCGTTTCGTTTTGAGAAATATTACGTCCTTTTCGATATTTGAGAGAAGGGCATCCTTAACGATTGCAGGTACATTTATTTCCCTATCATCTATATTGGTTGTAGCCTATGTATTTATGTTTAATGGTGAGTATGATAGTACGGTTTTTAGATTCGTATTTTATGGGTGTTTATTAGTTATGTTATTTATTGTTTTGATTTTTTCTGTATCGAAAAGAGCAGAACAAGTGAAGAAAACAACTAAATACAAAAGTTATACTATTTGTGAAGAGGAGTTAAGTCGAATTGTGATACAGGTAAAGGATTATTTATTTACAAGTAAAAAGTATTTGGATTGTGATTATTCCATAAGCCAACTATCTGAAGAACTTGGTATAGAAAAAATAAAGTTAACACAAGCAATGAATCTTCATCTCAACCGTAACTTTTATGGTCTAATTAATGAAATGAGAGTACGGTATGCGAAGTGGTTATTGGAAACAACCGAAGAAGCAAATATGACTGTCATCGGGATTGAAAGCGGGTTCAAAAATAAATCTACTTTTTATAAATATTTCAAGGAGTACTACCAAGTGAGTCCTGGCGATTATAAAAGGTTCAATAAAAATGGTAACAATTAGTTAAAGTAATGGAATTGTCTTATTATGAGTTACTTATGTTTTTTATGACAATTCATTTGTACGTATAAATTTAGAAAGACGACTATTCAAATGAGTTGGGTGTAGTTTTGAATCAAAAAAACTATGCGAAAATTTTTACTTTTATTTATTTATTTATCTATAGTCACATCAGTTAGTTTTGGTCAGGCTAAGACATCTATTTCAGGAAGAATAGCCGACAAGAGTGCTTATTTACCAGGTGTATCAGTAAAGATTTTAGGTACGAATCAAGGTATTGCTACAGACTTGGAAGGAAGGTTTCAAATCTCAAATCTGAATATTGGAGAGGTGAACCTACGAATCAGTTATTTGGGATATCAAACGGTTGAGAAGCGTTTCAAAGTTAAGGAAGGAATCAATGATATCGGAGTTATTGAGCTCGAAGAGACGGCTGGTAATTTAGAAGAATATGTGGTGAAGGGTAATTTGGCACCATCACAACTAAAAGCCATCAGCATCAAAAAGAACTCGATGGCTATCATGGATGTCATTGCCGCTGATGTTATCGGTAAATTACCAGACCGTAATGCTGCTGAGGCAGTACAGAGACTCCCAGCAGTGAGTGTGAACAGATACCACGGAGAGGCAAACCAAGTGAGTGTGAGAGGTACTCCATACGCATGGTCATCGACGTTATATAATGGAACCCGCTTACCAAGTGCGAATGTATTTGGTAACAGAAATGCAGTTCTTGATGCTATACCGGCTGAGATGATTCAGTATGTTCAACTTTCAAAGGCAATTACGCCAGACATGGAAGGAGATGCTATTGGTGGTTCAGTGAACTTCATAACGAGATCTGCACCAGCAAACCAGCTATTCAATTTGAGTTTCGGGAGCGGATATAGTGAAAAGTCACAAAATGGAACTTACAATGGTTCGGTCGTATATGGTAATCGCTTTTTAAAAAATAAGTTAGGTATCGTATTAGCTGGTTCAATATGGAAAAGAAACTTTAGTGCTGATGAACTGGCAGTTGATTACAATTTATCAAGAGCAAACGCATCGGAGAGATATTCAATCAATACAATCAATGCGAAAAGGTACTATGGTTCAAGACTAACAGCAGCCATCAATGCAGCCGTTGAGTATGAATTTAATTCGGGTAATAAGGTTTACACTCGTTTGGTAGAAGATAGGTTTGAGGATGTACGTCCTGTTTATGAAACATACTATGAGTTTAATAACAAAAGGTACAGATATAGCAACCGTGAGTCAGATTACAAAACAAGTTTGAGAGGTATTGAGTTCGGTGGGATGCACAAGCTGAGTAACCGTATAAAAATAGACTGGACAGCATCTCAGTACGATATGTACTACAGACTAGATACTCCTCCGGCGATGCCTGCAGACCAAAAAGGGTTACCTATTGCTCAGTTCTTTCAAAGGTTGAATGGTGATTTTGCTGGTAGATCTTCAGATGGATTGATTTATAGTTCGTTCGATGCGCCTGATAATAAAGGAATTGACCTATACTCGTACACGACTCAAGTAACGAATCAGGAAGCAGATAAGCTAAATCCTGCCAAACTTCGTTTAGAACAATTGATTATTTATCAAATAGACCAAAGAGATAAAGATAATGTTGCTCAAGTAAACGCACAATTTGATATCACAGAAAAGTTCTCGCTTAAGTTTGGTTCAAAAGTAAGGTATAAGAATATTAGTGGAGAGTTTACACCACTTGTGTTTTTACCAAACGCTAGATTGGGTATTCCTGGTGCAAAACCAATTCGTCTTTTGAGTGAGTTTGAAACTGCTACATTCCAAGCACCTGGTACGTATTTTGGCGAATTAAACGGACAGTTTAATGGAGTTGCTTTGAACCCAATGACTCAAGAGCAAATGTTTGCTATTTTTTCTCCAAGCTTCTTCAAAGATAACGACATAAATGATAGGTCGGCGGCAACGAATGTAACAACGAAATACAATGGTTCTGAAAACATAACCGCTGCATATTTCATGTTCACTTATCACCTTACACCTAAGACATTAGTATATGGTGGTGTTAGAAATGAATTTACGGCCATCGAAATGAATAGTAATTCGTATGACAACGTTCAGAAAAAAGCAATACCGCAGACAGGTACATTTTCATACAATTCATTTTTACCAATGCTTCATTTGAAAACATCGCCTACAGAAAAGCTTAATATTCGCCTAGCGGGTACAAGGACTCTAGCAAGACCTAACTTCCCAGATTTGAACCCGGCTGAAAATATTGATATTACAGGCGGTGTTCCGAGAATAACAAGAGGAAATACACAACTAAAACCAACATACTCGACTAACTTAGATGTAATGGGTGAGTACTTCTTAGATGATATTGGTTTAATTTCTGGAGGGGTTTTCTATAAAAACATTTCTAATTTCATTTTCAGAAATACTTCATTAGAGACTGTGAACGGTACAAATTACTTCGTAACTCAACCTAAGAACATAGAAAACGCAAACTTGTTAGGTTTTGAAATGGGTATCACAAAACGTTTTTCAAAATTACCTAGTTTCTGGAGTGGCTTCGGTATCGATGTTAATTATACAAGAATAGAATCAAAACTTGATGTACCTAGATTAGATGCAACGGGGAAAGTGATTGCGACAGACCGTACGTCTCTACCGAATCAGTCTAAACATTTGTTTAACACTTCCTTATTTTATGAGAAAAATGGTTTGATGCTTCGGTTGGCTGGGAACTTTAGAGGAAAGTCTGTAGAAAGTATCAATCAAAACTTGGGTCCTGATTATTATACATATGTGGATAATAACTTCACTGTAGATTTGTCAGGTACGTATTCATTATCTCAAAAGCTGAAGATGTTCGTTGAGGTAAGAAATTTGACAAACGAACCTTTTGTTCAATATCTTGGAGCTAATCCGCTTCGTATTACCTCAAGTGAGTGGCATTCTGTATCGGGTCAATTAGGTCTTAAATTAGCAATTTTTTAAAATGAAAAAGGTCATACTGTTTTTAGCTTATATGTTGGTTGTAGCCAATATATCTTTCGCACAACGTTCTCTATCTCTTCAAAATAGTCCTAACTTTAGAGAGTTGGGGGGAGTTCAGGTGAATGAATCGCTGAAAGTCAAAGAGGGTATTATCTTCCGTTCTGGTAGTTTTCCTGTTTTGACTGATGAAGAGAAAAAAGTGTTCCTATCATCAAATATTAATACGGTTGTTGATTTCAGAAGTGATTCTGAAAGGGCAAAAGAGCCTGACTATATACCTGGAGGTATGAATGTGAGGGTAGTTCATGCCCCTATCGGTAGTTTAGATGAAAAAGGAATGGCTAAGTTTATGCAAGTACTGATGAACCCAAATGTACAAGTAAGCCAAATTGATAGTCTAATGATACAAGCCAACAAAGGATTTGTGGCTAGTATTAAAGATTTCGCTCCCTTTTTTCAGGAGATATCTAAGCCTGAGTCTGTGGTATTATTCCATTGTACTGCAGGAAAGGATAGAACTGGACTAGCTTCTTCCTTATTTTTACATATTCTTGGGTGTTCATGGGAAACAATTATGCAAGATTTTCTTACTTCAAATGAGGCTCAACCTACGGCAACTATAAAAGCATTGGAACAGTACGGTATAGCAAAAGATAAAATAAACGTACTTACTGGTGTCAAGCCAAGTTATCTGGAGTCAGCTTGGCAAGAAATCAATCAGCGATATAAAAGTGTCGATAATCTTTTGGTTCAAGAGTTTGGTATTGGTGAAGCTGAAAAACAAATTATTCGAAATAAATATTTGAAGTAAAAGTACGAATAACTCGAAATATAAACGGTTATCTCTCAGAGGTAGCCGTTTTTTGTTTTATACCATTCCAAAACCCAATCTTACTAGAATACGTTATGTAGTACAAAGACTTTTTATTTAATCATTGAACTCAAATTTATGCAGAAAGCAGGTGTCGTTGGTGCAGGAATTGGTGGAATTGCAACAGCTATTCGATTGGCTGTCAAAGGATATCAAGTAACCGTTTTTGAAGCCAACGCGTATCCAGGAGGCAAACTGAGTAGTTGGGAGGCAGCTGGCTATCGTTTTGATGCAGGGCCTTCTCTTTTTACCATGCCTCAATTTGTTGATGAATTATTTACGCTAGCCGGAAAATCCTCCCAAGCGTATTTTGAATACCAAAAAATGCCTGAAGTGTGCCGTTATTTTTGGGAAGATGGCACGCGTTTCGTTGTACCAGCCAATACAGAAGAATTTGCCCAGAAAGCAGAAGAAACGCTGGGCGAACCTGCTGAAAACATTCGCGGTTATCTCAAAGACAGTGCTTTCAAATACGAAGTTCTCAGTGGTCTTTTCCTTGAGGATTCCCTCCATAAAGTATCTACTTGGACATCCAGAAAAGCTTTTAGAGGATATAAACATCTTGCTAAAATGGGTGTATTTGGCACGATGCACAAGGCGAATCAAAAAGCATTCAAACAACCCAAAACGGTTCAGTTATTCAATCGCTATGCAACCTACAATGGGTCAAATCCGTACGAAACGCCCGCAACAATGACGATTATTCCGCACTTGGAATATAACGTAGGTGCTTTTTTCCCGAAAAACGGGATGTATGGCATCACGCAAAGTCTTGTTAAGCTTGCAGAAGATTTGGGGGTTCAATTCCGTTACCAAGAACGAGTCACAGAGATTTGTGTGGAGGCAGGAAAGGCGACGGGTATTCGGACAGCGACAGACATGTATCCGATGGATGTGGTAGTGAGCAATATGGATGTTACGCCTACCTATCGCCTACTTTTACCCAATCAAAAGCAACCTGAGAAAATTTTAAATCAAGCAAAAAGTGGCTCTGGGTTGATATTTTATTGGGGAATCAAGCGAGAGTTTAAAGAACTTGGGCTCCATAATATTTTCTTTTCAGACAATTACGAAGAAGAATTTCGTCACCAATTTGAGTTAAAAACAATTTACCAAGACCCGACTATTTATCTCAATATTACGTCCAAATGCAAACCAGATGACGCGCCCCCACAAAGCGAAAATTGGTTTATCTTGTTGAATGCACCTGCCAATGAAGGCCAAGATTGGGATACACTTATTGCGAAGACGCGAGAAGCGATTTTAGGAAAATTTCAACGCATTTTAGGTATTGACATCGCTCCATTGATAGAAACGGAGGATATTTTAGACCCAAGAACGATAGAATCCAGAACCTCAAGTGCACAAGGGGCATTGTATGGAAACAGCTCAAATAATCGGTTTGCAGCTTTCTTACGTCATGCAAACTTCTCTAGCCGGATAAAAAATTTGTATTTTGTAGGTGGAAGTGTACACCCAGGAGGCGGAATCCCGTTGGCGTTGTCTTCGGCAAAAATCGCCGCTTCGTTTGTCCCTACGGCTTCTTGAGATTATCGTAACTAGGAGGAAAAATAGAAAAAATCTTGAAATTCAATTCAGATTTTTTCTATTTTGTACTCTCAAATGAATAACCATTCCTTGCATAAGAATTTCTTGTACGTCTATCCCTCCTCATTTCTCCGACGTACTTGCCGCATACGAAATTAATCGGGCGGCACATTTTTCTGTTCTTATGTACGATGACAATTAACCAAAAAACATGCAAAAATTTAGAATCGGAATCGTAGGTGGAGCCGGTTACACAGGCGGCGAACTCCTCCGAATTCTCCTCAATCACCCGCAAGCACATCTCCAATTTGTGCTTTCGCAAAGCCAAGCTGGGCAACCCATTTACAAGACACACAAAGATTTGTTAGGTGAAACAGACTTAACTTTTGCTGCGGCACTTCCCTCTGGAAAAGAATGGGAGGACGTAGATGTACTATTTCTGTGTTCAGGTCATGGGCAGTCTGAGCAATTTTTAGCAACGGAAACCATTCCTTCAGACATAAAAATCATTGATTTAAGTACAGATTTCCGGAATCAGTCCAATGGTTTTGTTTATGGTCTTCCTGAACTTCAGCGAGAAACAATCCGGCAGGCGAGTCGCATCGCAAATCCAGGTTGTTTTGCGACAAGTATTGAGCTGGCTGTATTGCCTTTGGCTGCGGCTAAAGTCTTGAAATCAGACGTTCATGTGAGCGCAATTACAGGGTCAACGGGTGCTGGGCAAGCGCTGAGTGCCTCAACGCACTTTAGTTGGAGAAATAATAATATCTCTATTTACAAGGCATTCACACATCAACATTTGGCTGAAATCGGACAAAGTATTACTGCCTTACAGCCTGATTTTGACCACAGCGTGCATTTTATTCCTTACCGAGGAAACTTCACGCGCGGAATTATGGCAAATGTATATACACCGTATGAAGGGTCATTGGACGAAGCAGTACAACTTTACTCTACGTACTATGCCTCACACCCATTTACGCATGTTGTCACAGAAGATATTGATTTAAAGCAAGTTGTGAATACAAATAAATGTATAATCCAACTACAAAAGCATGGAAATCAACTTTTGATTACGAGTATCATAGATAACCTTACGAAAGGGGCTTCGGGACAAGCAGTTCAAAATATGAATTTAATTTTTGGTTTAGATGAAACCACTGGTTTGCGTCTGAAAACAATTGGTTTTTAATTTTTCACACAATTTATTCGTTAACTATGCAATTATTTGATGTATATCCACTTTACGATATTGAACCAGTTCGGGCACAAGGAAGTATATTGTGGGATAGCAAAGGGCAGAAATACATAGATTTATATGGAGGACATGCGGTGATTTCCATTGGGCATTCGCATCCTTTGTATGTAGAAAGAATCACAGAACAGCTCCGAAATATTGGTTTTTATTCAAATTCCGTCAAGATTAGCAGTCAGGAACGTCTAGCAGAAAAGTTAGGAGAGGTATCGGGTTTGAGAGATTACCAGCTATTTTTGGTTAATTCAGGGGCAGAGGCAAATGAAAATGCACTGAAACTAGCTTCTTTTCATACGGGAAGAACGAAAATTATCGCATTTACAAAAGCATTTCATGGCCGTACATCGGCAGCGGTAGCTGCAACGGACAATCCGTCCATTAAAGCTCCGATTAATTTTGATAGTCACGTTCAATTTGTACCGTTCAATGATGTAGAAGCTGTTTTGGCTGCTATTGATATGGATACGTGTGCGGTTATTATGGAGGGAATCCAAGGAGTTGGTGGTATTCACGTAGCAACAGAAGAATTTATGCGGGCTATCCGGACAAAATGCGATGAAACGGGAGCTGTGTTTATTCATGACAGTGTGCAGTGTGGCTATGGTCGTTCGGGTGAATTTTTTACGTTTCAGCACACAACGATTCTTCCTGATTTGGTGACGACTGCCAAAGGAATGGGGAATGGATTTCCGATTGGTGGTGTATTGATTTCACCTAAATTTCAGGCAAAACATGGTTTATTAGGTACGACTTTCGGAGGAAATCATTTAGCAAGTGTGGCTGCGGGTGCTGTTTTGGATGTGATTCAAGAAGAAAAATTAATAGAAAATGCCGCTCAACTAGGGAATTATTGGATGCAGGAACTTCGTGGATTTTCCAAAGGGATTCGGGAAGTACGTGGACAAGGTCTCATGATTGGGATTGAATTTGAGGAAGAAGTGGGACCTATCCGTTCAAAATTACTCCACGAACACCATTTATTTACAGGTGTTGCAGGTAAACATACCCTACGTTTGTTACCTAGTTTAGCATTAAAAAAAGAAGAGGCAGACATATTTTTAGATGCATTGAAACAAGTATTAAATTAATGTAGAGACGCGATTAATCGCGTCTCCACATTTTTATTGTACCGCGTCTCCACATTTTGTTGTATCGCGTCTCTGCGTTTTTGATAATCAAAATTCCATGAACATGTTTCGTCATCATGCCCAATCATAAAATTATGTATTATAAGTAGGTGTAAAATTAAAATAACGCCTACGAAAATGATAAATAATTACATTAATTGGCTCATAAACAAGTAGTTAAATTAAAATATTTGCAGCTAAAATAGTATTAATTTAATACTTCTCTTTACTCACAGCTCCTAGTTTCAATTGGAGGTTGATGGTTTTAACCATGGGTGAATGGTTTCAAACTAGCCCCCGATTTTAATCGTGGTCGTTGGATTAATGAATCGTTGATGAAAAAATTGCCAAGAAAAATACACACAAAAGCATAGCTGAAAGACCTAGGACAATGGAGCCCAAACTATGTGTTTTATAGCCTTCAGCCACAGAAAGTCCTGTTAGTTTGGTTACAACCCAAAAGTAGCTATCGTTTACATGCGAAATCATAACAGAGCCTGCTCCGATGGCCACGACTGTCAAGGCAGTAGCAGTATCTGAATGTAAGCCCAAGGAAGGCATAAGTGGAGCAACGATAGATGCTGTTGTAATCATGGCAATGGTCGAAGACCCCTGAGCCGTTTTAATAGTCGTTGCCAATAAGAAAGGAAGCCAAATACCCAAAGGCCAGTTTTCCATGATTTGCCCGATGGAATCTCCGAGCCCAGATTCTTGCAATACTTTTCCGAAAATTCCCCCAGCTCCTGTAATGAGTAATATATCCGATGTACCGCTCAAGGCTTGGCCAATCCAGTTTTCTTTTTTGGCTTTTTGTGCTGTGGAAGGAGTTAGTAGGAAAAGAGAAAGGATAAAACCAATGCTTAACGCGATGACAGGCGTTCCCAAAAAGAATAAAATAGGTTGTAAGTTTGTCGGGATGTTGGATTGAGGTAATTGGCTCATGGATTTTCCTACAATGAGGCAAATAGGGAGGGCAATCGGTAAAACAGAGAGGATTTTTGAGGGGTACGTAGTGGTATTTGTCTCTACTTCTTCGGTTTCAGAGGGGGGAATTACAAGAACGCGTTTACCAATCCATTGACTAAATAATACAATAGGTACGAGAGAAATTAGGCCAATAACAATTCCCCAAAACAAAACCAAGCCAATATTTGCTCCCAAAATAGTAGTCGCAGCAACGGGCCCTGGAGTCGGTGGAACCATGGTGTGCGAAGCCATTAGCCCCATGCCAAGTGCAACAGCAGTTGAAGAAATAGATAAACCTGCTCGTTTTGTTAAGAGTTTATTGAGACTGTTCATAAGCACGAAACCAGCATCAACAAAAACAGGAATCGAGATGATAAATCCAATCGTTGCCATGCTTGGAAGCAGTCTTTTGGCGCCAATTATCCGAAAAACCAATTGGGCAAGTTGAAGTGCCGCTCCGGTCTTTTCGAGATAGGTACCAATCAAAATACCCATAATTATGATAAGCCCGATATTTCCTAACGTGTCTCCAAAACCTGTTTGAATGGCTTTTAAAAGTTTGTCGCTTGGTAAATTCGCGAGAAATCCAAAAAAGAAGGAAGCCATCAAGAGCACCAAAAAGGGATGGATTTTCCATTTAGACGTTGCATATACAATAAATACAATCGAAAGGAATAAATAAATCAGTAAGAGCATGGGTTGTAGATTTTGATAGTGGAGTACAAATTAACACGTATTCATTTAGGGAATTTGGGTATAAATCCAGTCCATTAATTTACCTACTTCCTGACGAACTGTCTTGACAGGAAGTGTAAAGTTATTATTCATTGCACTAAATATAAGTACTTTACCGGATTGTGTGACAAGATAACCGCTTTGGTTATATACGCCACTCATAGATCCACTTTTGGCAAAAATATACGGTTTTTTATTGGTAGCATACAGTGAGCCTAAAGTCCCAACACCGCCGCCAGCTGCCAAAAAAGAAAAGAGTTTTTCTTGCGGATAATTTTTCAACATTTTATCTAAAAGCGCGGTAATTGACCTTGGCGTCATCAAATTATAACGTGAAAGACCTGAGCCATCCACCCATTTGGGCTTATCAGGTAAGTCTTTGAGGTATTTTTCTTGGATAAATTGAATGACCTGTGTCGTTTGCAAAGGTAATTTATGTGGAGTTGCACAAAGTAACAGTAGATGTTCCGCGACCATGTTGTCGCTAATCTGCATCATGCGCTTGTAAAGTGTATCGAGAGGAATTGTATAAAGTGTGGATGCTGAGTCGGGTAGAGTTAATTCATCAAGATGTACAAATCGATTCAATGTATCCATTAAAAACTGCTGTGTGAGGGAAGGAGATGTCTTGAATGGAATATCTTGGAGATATTTTTCTTTTGCCAAGATTGTAGAAGGAACGGCAAATTGGTTGTCTTCTAATTCTCTTTGGATAAATCGTCCTTGATTGATTTGAAAAAATGAGTTTTGAAATAATCGTGGATTTAATGTTGCTCCGGTTGTATCTTTTATTTGAAACCGCACAATATTGCCATACATCGGCAACGGACTTATTTCTGCTTGGTAGTCGTCGTTGTAGTCATCCCAAGACCAGCCACTTCCAAGTGACGGATTAGAAAAATTTGAAGTAGAAAAAATGAGCTTTTTTTGTGGAGATGATTTCAAAAATTCCAAAGTTGCAGTATTTCCAAAATCAGGATGTAGAAAAGAAGGATCTGCTGTTCCCCAAAATAAGAGAGAGTCAGTTTTTTCGATGAAGCGCAGAGAAGGAACTGTTTCTTTCAGAGATTGTAGTGCTGCATACAATGTAAATAGCTTCGTGTTGGAGGCTGGCGTAAAATATTTATCTGCGTTTTTTGTAAAAAGTGTATCGCCTGTGGTTGGGTCAATAAGCACAAAAGCCGTGTAGGTTTGCCTAAAGACGGGAGAATTATCGAGTTGTACTTGAATATTTTTCGTCCACTTACTTTGTGCATTTTGTTGCGTTTTACATGAAAATTGAGAAAAACCAACGATTAAAATAGTAAACCAGAGAAGTACTTTTTGCATAGATTTGGAGGTGTTAATTGAATAACGAGGATGAATAAACTACGCTACATTCCGCTTCCAATCATCCATTTTCCTATTTTAAAATAAGTATATGAAGAGGATGAGTGAGAGTAAATATGAATTTGGCAGAATTTCGAATATCGTTTCGATAAATTTAGAAAAATAGCATTGATTTTCCTATTTACCGTCACAAACAGTATTTGAAGAATTATTATTTGTAAATATGCGTGAGTATCATCTCCTCGTTTCACAAGAAATGAGGGAAGTGAAAAGAAGTAAAGTGATTCGTAACTTTTTTATCATTTGGATGCTGTTTGAAAATATATAATTATAGGTCGTGTGAGACTTCGGAAAAAAGAGAGTTCAGGAGGAGTGTAAGTTAAAGTGTATCAGTAATTTATATGCGGTGTGGGTACATATTATCCCCTCATTAACCGAAAAATGAATTTAAAAATAAGTTTATTCTCTATTGGGTATCCGATAGAGTTCATATAAAATGATGTTTAAATTTTAGTTTTTAATCAAAAAAGGAAATCGGTTTGTTATCGTTTTAAACGACGAAATTTATCAGATTTGCAAACTTGGTACGAAGTTATAACCGATGACCCACAGACAGATATATGGATGAGAAAGAGTTTCGAAAGAGCTTATATAGTAAAGGTACCCATTGTCTCAGGCACTCTATTTAGTATTCCAATCATATAATGAGAATGAGAAACATTCTATTCCTAATGCCAGTCTGTTTTCTTGTTCTCCCAACGACAGAAAGCAGGAATTTTCAGAGGAAAGTCCATTGGATGATTTTGACATTTGGATATATTATGTATTTTTGATTGTGCTTTTGAGATTGTTCCAAAACAGATTATCTCATCTAAGTAAGAAATAGACGCCATAAGGAGGCTTTATGGCGTATGTACGCTCGTTATGCAACATATTAGAAAACGACACTGCAAACAAAAATAAGACTAAAATACGAATGAAATGGATTTTACACCGACATCAAATATTGCTAATAAAGTACGTAACACAAGACTTCCGAGGACAAAACCTTTGTTACCTCTTTTTGAGTTGATTAGTAACTCAATCCATTCCATTGAAGAAGCTGTTAAGAAAAAAATACTTAAACCAAATGAAGGCAAAATTGTCATTGACTGTATAAGAAATGGATTACAAGAAACATTGCAAAAGCTTGTAGATATTGATATTTACCCAATACACACATTCATAGTCTCAGATAACGGAATTGGACTTAATGAAGAAAATCTAAAAGCATTTATTGAAGCCGATACAGACCACAAAATAGAAATTGGTGGAAAAGGAGTTGGAAGGTTTGTTTGTTTGAAAGCTTTTAGAGAGTTAAATATTACAAGTTACTTCCAAGAAAACAGTGAAACGAAATCAGTTAAATTTGATTTTAAGCCGACCAAAGAAGGATTTCACAACTTTTCAAATCCAAGTCCAAATGGCATAAAAAACGGCTCTGTTATTAAATTAAACGGAATAAAAGAAGACTATCAAAAAGCATTGCCAAAGGAATTGTCAGCAATAGCAAGAGAAATTGTTGCTCATTTTCAGCTTTATTTTATCAGAAATACAAATCCTCAGATAATAATCAAAAATCAAAACAATATTGAATTTAACTTGGACACACTTTTTAAAACCGAGTTTAAGTCAGATGTAAAATCGGGGAGCTTCAATATTGGTGATACTAATTTTGAATTATTCCTCACAAAATCAACAGAATTTCAAAGTCATAAAATTCATTTTTGTGCTCACAACAGAAGCGTAATTGCAGAAGGGTTGTATTCAAAACTTGTTGACCTTGGGAAGAAACCAATAGAGGAAGATGGTTTCAAGTTTTTTTATCAAGCACATATTGTAAGCAACATCCTTGATGAAAATGTTGACACAGAGCGAATAGGGTTTATTTTTCCTGATGGTGATGATGAAGAGGAAGAATCAATTGATATAAATTTGGCAAAAGTGAGAAGAGCATCTATTAAATGTATTGAAGAGCTTTTGTCTGATTATCTTGGGAATGTACGAGAACTTAAAATTGAATCTTACAAACCAATAATCAACGAAGAACTACCTCAATATAAAAGTACAATGCACTTCAAATCAGAGGAAGTCAAAAAGCTACCACCCAACTTAACAAAAGAACAGCTTGACATTGAGCTTTATAAAATAGACGCTAGTTGGAGACTTGAAGTAAAGGAAGAAAAAATCAAACTTCTTTCAGACGACAAAGATGTAACTACAAGAGAAGACTACAGGTTAAAGTACGAAAAGTTTTTAAGTGATTTCAATGAAATTGGCAAATCAGACCTTGCCAGATATGTTGTTCATAGAAAAACTATTATAGAATTACTTGAGCAACTTATTGAAACCAATGGAGAAGGAAAATTCGAGAACGAAGATTTAATTCATTCTGTATTCTTTCCAATAAGGTCAACATCTGATGAAGTTCCATACGACAAACAAAATTTATGGCTAATTGATGAAAGACTTTCTTACCATTCATTTTTAGCATCTGACAAGACTTTTAACAGCATCCCCGAGATAACATCAACGGACAATGACAGAAGTGATTTATTAATTTATAATGAAGCCTTCGCTTTTTCTGATTCCAAAAAAGCCCCACATAACTCATTCACGATTGTGGAACTAAAAAAGCCACAAAGAGATGATTATAAAGATTATGATGACAGTAAAAATCCAGTAGAGCAATCAGAAAAATATATTGAATTACTGCTCGAAGGTAAAGTAAAAGGCAGAAATGGACGTGTAGTTGAAGTCGACAGAAAGACACCTTTTTATGTTTATATTATTTGCGACATTAGACCGTCATTGCAGAAAATTTTGAAAAGAAGAGAGTTTGAGCTGACACCAGATGGAATGGGTTGGTTTAAAGTAAAGAGTAAGTTTTACTCAGCCTATTTTGAAGTAATGCCTTTTGAAAAGGTTCTTGATGATGCTAGAAAACGAAACAGAATATTGTTTGAAAAATTGAAAATAGAATAAATACGTTGCATAACAGCACCTACCCAAAAGTGGCGATTCAGTGGTTAAACCAAGTTTTGTGCTTTTATCAAAGTTTGTGCTGGGTTGACAGTTTTGTTCTCCGAAATCCGCCACGGTGTCAAGCGCAAAACCGTTAGGCAACATGCTAAAAAATGCGAAACAATAAAAGAAACTTAAATAATGAACATAAGAACCTAAATTTGACATCTTAAGAAGTAAATGTGTTTGTCGAGATATTAGGACATAAAAATAATAATGCACTATGGCACGATTAAAAATAAGAAATGTTGGCCCGATAAGGGCAGGGTATGAACCCCAAAATGGGTTCATTGAATTTAAAGGGGTTACATTATTCATAGGTAATCAAGGTAGCGGAAAAAGTACTGTAGCTAAACTTTATTCAACTTTGAGCTGGATTGAGAAGGCATTGGTTAGGGGCGACTTTACTCCTGCTTATGCGATGAAGTATAATAGATTTAAAAAGCAACACCTAGCATATCAGAACCTATCCAATTATGTTAACGATGAATCATATATTGAATATATTGGAAATGCATATCACCTTATATACGAAAAAAACCAATTCGCAATCAAAAAACTAAAAGAGGATAAATCCTATAGTTTTCCAAAAATCATGTATGTCCCTGCGGAGAGAAACTTTGTTAGTTCTGTCGATAGACCTGACTTAGTAAAAAGATTGCCTCTACCACTATATACATTCATGGATGAATATGAAGATGCGAAACAGAACATAGGGCAAGGTTTAAAGCTTCCAATCAGTAATACAACCATTGAGTATAAAAAACAAAGCAAAAAGGCAATCCTTAAAGGGGACGGCTACGAAATAGACCTTTTAGAAGCATCAAGTGGGTTTCAATCACTTGTTCCTCTCTTTCTAGTTACAAGACACTTGTCCGAGATTGTTAAATCAAAAGGTAGTGTCTCAAGAAAAAACATTAGTTTGGAAGAAGAAGAAAGAATCCGAAAGATGGTGTCACAACTTTTGGCAAAAGATTCAATTAGCGATGATGTTTTTAAAGCCGTTTTGGAAAAGATATCCTCGAAATTCCGATACGAGAGTTTTGTAAATGTCGTTGAGGAGCCTGAGCAAAATCTTTTCCCCACATCCCAAAAAAATGTGTTGTTTGATTTGTTGAAATATAAAAATCAAAGCAGGCAGAACAAACTGATTATAACAACTCACAGCCCTTATATAATAAATTTCTTAACACTAGCTGTAAAGGCTTTTCAGATGATTAAATCAAGTCCTAGTGATGATTTAAAGAAAAGAATAGAGGAAATTGTCCCCAACAATTCTGTAATTTCAGGAAATGAAGTTAATATTTTTCAATTAGAAGAAAGTACAGGTGCTATTGTAAAACTTCAAGATTATAAAGGTCTTCCTTCAGACGAAAACGCCCTAAATAACTTATTGGAGGAGTTTAACAATGATTTTGTTCAACTATTAAAAATAGAGAATGATGCCGATTAATTTTTTTCAGGATACCTGTAAGACAGAGTCTGAAAAAAATGAATTTGGACTTTGTGATGACATACCCAATCAAAAAGCATACATCAATGAAGACGACCCTAGAAAATGGATTGGAATTGTAAAGAACCAAGACAGTAAAAAGGTTCAGTTTTTTGGAATTGATAATTGTGCCAACATTCGAAAAGATAATGGAAACCTCGAAAGTACTTGTGATGGAGTGTTGATGGATGGTAGTAATTTAATTTTCGTTGAACTAAAAGAAGCAACACGTAAAGGTTGGTTTGGAGAGGGTAGAGAACAGATTACTAATACCATAAATATTTTTAAATCAAATTATGATGTTAATGATTTTGGTAGTGTAGAAGCCTACGTATGTAATAACCTAAAACCAAGGTCGAACCCAGGACGAGCAATTTCAATTCAAATGTTTAAAGATGATACTGGTTATATAATATATGATAAAAACGAAATAGAGATATAATGGGATTTAATGTACGCTTTTATTTAAAGTCCTTTTTGTTGACTTAAATTAAAGAAAGAAGCACGATTGCCTAACAGCGTGTATGTGGCAATAGCGGGTGAGGTTGTAATTCGAAGGTCTGTGCTTCTAAAAAACTTTGTGCTAAACGGACAGGAAAGTGCTTCTAATCCGCTACTGCACATACACGTAAAACGTTAGGCAACATGCTAAAAGAGCCAACGCACATTCAAGCACATTTGGTTTTTGCCGACACACAGGCAAACGCTGAAAAACCAAAAGAGCTTGAATTTTTGCCAACGCTCGACAGAAACAGAATAGAAACATTGACAAACAATAAAAGATATAAATGAAGAACTTTAAAGAGAAAGCAGACCTGATTTGGAGAGTGGCAGACCTACTAAGGGGCGACTACAAACAGTCTGATTATGGAAAGGTAATCCTACCAATGACAGTACTAAGACGACTGGATTGTGTACTCGAACCAAACAAGCAAAAAGTGCTGGACTACTTGCCAAAAGTAGATTTATTGAAAGAAAGTGCCAAAGATATTGCACTCAATAAAATTGCGGGATTTAACTTTCATAACCGAAGTCAATTCAACTTTGATAAGCTGATATCAGAACCAGATAACATAGCGGCTAATTTAAGAAACTACATCAATGGTTTTTCAATAAGTGCGCGGGAAATCATCGAATATTTCAATTTTGATGACCAAATTGACCGTATGGATGGCCCGAAAACGGATATCCTTTTTCGGGTGGTAAAGGCATTTCAGGAAATTGACCTGACCGACATGGATTCAATGGAAATGGGTTATACGTTTGAGGAACTTATCAGAAAATTTGCGGAACAATCCAACGAAACAGCTGGAGAACATTTTACACCAAGAGAAGTCATTCGCTTAATGGTAAATGTGCTGTTCATAGAAGATAAAGACATCCTTACGCAAGAGGGTATAGTCAAAACATTGTATGACCCCGCTTGCGGTACAGGCGGAATGCTTTCGGTTGGTGAACAATATGTAAAAGAACTCAATCCCAAAGCAGAACTCAAAGTATTCGGCCAGGAGATTAATCCAGAATCATATGCCATCTGTAAATCGGATATGTTGATCAAAGGACAAAACCCAAGTAATATTAAGTTTGGAAACACCTTTACTGTAGACGGTCTGGAGGAGGAAAAGTTTGATTATATTCTTTCCAACCCACCTTTCGGAGTCGATTGGAAAAAGGCCGAAAAAGTTATTAAAGCCGAAGCTGACAGCAAAGGCATGAGCGGTCGTTTCGGTGCCGGATTACCCAGAATCAATGACGGTTCTTTGCTTTTCCTCCAACACATGATTTCGAAAATGAAGCCCGATGGCTCTAGGATTGCCATTGTATTTAACGGGTCTCCGTTATTTACAGGCTCAGCAGAAAGTGGTGAAAGTAATATTAGAAAATGGATTATTGAGCATGATTGGCTAGAGGCCGTGATTGCCTTACCCGACCAGCTTTTTTACAATACGGGCATAAGTACGTATATCTGGGTAGTGACCAACAACAAAAGTGCCATCCGAAAGGGAAAAGTACAATTGATTAATGCTACGGGTGCAAAAGACGAGGAGCTGATCAAAGAAGGAAAACTGGATTTCAACCGCTTTTGGCAAAAAATGGACAGAAGTTTAGGTAACAAACGCAAGAAAATTGCCGAAAACGGAAATGAAAAAGGGATAGGCTTCATAACTCAACTCTATGGCAATTTTGAAGAAGCGGAACGCCGCCCGAACGAGTTTTGCAAAATCCTACCCAATGCGTTTTTTGGCTATTGGCGAATTACCGTAGAACAGCCATTAAAAGAGAATGGCCAAGTGATCAAAAGCAAAGGACAACCCAAACCTGATACTTCTTTGAGAGATTATGAAAACATTCCTTTCTTGAAAATAGATGCTGACGGAAATCTTGTTCCACAAACCATTGAAGCGTACTTTGATGAAGAAGTTTTACCACACTTGCCCGAAGCATGGATAGACCACAGTAAAACCAAAATTGGGTACGAAATCAATTTTACCAAGTATTTCTATGAGTTTAAGCCATTGAGACCATTGGCAAATATCAAAGCCGACATTTTGGCTTTAGAGGAAAAAACGTTGGAAACTGAAAAAACGGTATTGGACTCATGAGAAAGTACGATTCATACAAAGATTCAGGTATTGAATGGATTGGAGAGATTCCGAGCCATTGGGAGACAAAACGCATAAGACATATTGCCGATATATTCGGAAGAATTGGTTATCGTGGCTATACTGTTGAGGATATTGTTTTCGATGAAACAGGAGCTATTTCGTTAAGCCCATCAAATATCGAAAATCAAAAACTCACCTTAGAATCTGTCACGAGGATAACAGAAGAAAAATATAAAGAATCACCTGAAATAATGGTTTATGAAAATGATGTTGTGCTAGTAAAAACAGCATCTGTTGGCAAAGCCGCAATCGTTAGACCTTTAAATGATTTAGCTACCATAAATCCACAGTTGGTTGTATTCAAAAACTACAGGATTGACCAAACTTTTTTTTATTATGAGATTATCTCTCGAATAATTCAAGACCAAATAACTCAAGACTTGAATGGTGGTGTTGTAAACACGATAACTCAAACCAACCTTAATAATTATTCAATCATTGTTCCGCAACCCCAAGAACAAACCGCCATCGCCGCCTACCTTGACCGCAAAACCGCCGAGATAGACGAACTCATCGCCTACAAAAAACGCCTGCTCGAACTCTACGAAGAAGAAAAAACGGCTATCATCAACCAAGCCGTGACCAAAGGCATTAATCCTGATGTACCTATGAAAGATTCAGGTATTGACGGGGGCGACCTTCGCTGGTTGGGGGAAATTCCGGAGCATTGGGAGGTGAAAAGGTTGAAAATGATTGTTTCAAAAATTGGTAGTGGAGTAACGCCGTCAGGTGGCTCAACTGTTTATTTAACTAGTGGAATTCCTTTACTCAGAAGTCAAAATATTCATTTTGACGGATTAAGGCTTGATGATGTAGCTTTCATTTCAGATGAAATTGATGAAGGGATGAGCAATAGTAGGATTCAAGATGGTGATGTATTATTAAATATTACAGGGGCTTCAATTGGTAGATGTTACTATGTACCTAATGGATTTGGCAAAGGAAATGTCAATCAGCACGTTTGCATTATTCGCCCTTTTTTAGATAAAGTAGACACTAATTTTCTTTATTATATAATACGTTCGGAAATAGGGCAAACACAAATAAAGCTTCAGCAGACTGGAGCAAATAGAGAGGGTTTAAACTTTGAACAACTGAAAAATTTCGGATTTCCAGTTCCAGAATCTATCGAAGAACAACAATCCATCGTCCGCCACATCGAAACCGAATGTGCCTTGATAGATGCCAAAAAGGCCAAAACCGAGCAACTGATAAAATTATTAACCGAATACCGCACGGCACTGATCAGTGAAGTGGTGACGGGGAAAGTAAAAGTGATTTAAATGGACAAAGAAGCGTTTTATAAAAGAGTTCAGCAGTATGTAGCAGAAATACCACTAATCGTATTAGGTAGTGGTGCTTCTGTGCCTTTTGGTGTACCTACAATGGGACAACTAGCTGAAAAACTGAGAGATTCTATTTCTTTTACCGAAGGGGAAAATGCTGAAAAATGGCAAGCTTTTCTTTTAGAATTAGAGGCAACAAGAGACTTAGAAAAGGCTTTACATAATGCAACCCTTAACAGTGAAATTACTGAAGCAATTATAAATACTACATGGAATTTTATTAATAAGAAGGACAAAGAAGCATTTCACCAAATTTACTCAAACCCTTCGAGTCATAAGTTAATACAATTGCTGAAATATTTTGAAAAGACCGCCAAGAAGCGTATTAGTATAGTAACCACAAATTATGACAGATTAGCGGAGTATGCGGTCAGTTACACAAATTCACTTTGTTATACTGGTTTTACTTTTAATCATATTGGCCATCATATTTCTGAATTAGTTGATTCTAAATACCAAGATTTACGAGATTACAGAAGTGTCATCAAAGTTTGGAAAATTCATGGTTCATTAGATTGGTTTTTAGATTCTGACAATGAGCCCTATTCCATTCATCATTCAAATGAGATACCTGAAAAACATATCCCCTGTATTGTAACTCCAGGCATTGAAAAGTACAAAAAAACCTATGATGAGCCTTTTAGGTCAATCATGTCAAGTATAGACAAGGATTTTAATTCGGCAGTATCTTTTTTATGTATTGGCTATGGTTTTAATGATGAACACGTTCAAACCTATTTGATTAAAAAAGTAAAAAAGGATGGTGTTCCGCTTGTTTTAATTACAAAACAAATTACTGATCATGCAAAAGAGTTGATAATAAACGGCCAAATTTCAAAATATATTTTGATTGAAGAAGATGGAAGTAATTCAAGAGTATTCACTTCTGACTTTCCCTCAGGATTTAATATTGACGGTAATTACTGGTCTTTAGATGGATTTTTAAACATACTAAACCCGCAATAAAATGGCAATTATAAACTTTGACTCGTCTCATTCTATCGCTAATATTTTTAGTGTTGACACTGGTGTCGTATTCGCAAAAGTGAACAATCTTGATGAGCTACGCAAACTTCAGGTGAACCAACTTATAGCTATTCAAAGCTCTAAAGCAGGACAACTCTTAATTGGATTAATCAATAAGATTACAAGAAAAGCAATTAATTCAATAGTGTCAGATGATGAAGAGATTGATGAAAATGAATTGGCATTGATAAATACTGAAAATCTTATCAAAATAACTTTGATAGGGACTCTATTTGATGCAGTAGGTAGTCAAACAGATGTGTTCAGAAGAAGTATAGACTCTGTTCCTGAGATAGATGCAGAATGTTACCCCTTACAAGGGGCAAATATTACCGCGTTTATGTCAACTATTTCAAAAGCAGCAAAAGATGGTGGAACACCTTTATCGATTGGAAGTTATTCAATTGACGAGAATGCCGAAGCATTTTTGGATGGTGATAAACTTTTTCAAAGACATGCAGTAGTTGTTGGCAGTACAGGTTCTGGCAAGTCTTGGTGCGTTGCAAAATTAATTGAACAGATTGCCGACCTTTCAAATCCAAACTGCATTCTTTTTGATATTCACGGTGAATACAGTACTGATAGTTTCAAAAAATCAGGTGTCACACACTTTAGAGTTGCAAATCCTTCAGATTTATCTAAACCAGATAAATTATCTGAGAATATTTTAATGCTGCCCTATTGGCTTCTCACTTATGAAGAAATGCTTGCCATGTTGTTGGATAGAAGCGATAATAACGCTCCAAACCAAGCAATGATTTTTTCAAGAACAGTTAATGAGAAAAAAAGGGAATTTCTTGAATCTATATCTGAAACTGAGATATTAGACACATTTACTATTGATAGTCCAATTCCTTATTTACTCGAAGATGTGATTGCAGTCTTAGATGAGGAAGACAACTTAATGGAAACAGGTAGCTCAGGCAGACAAAAACAAGGAACGTATCATGGGAAATTAACGAGATTTATCCAAAGGTTAGAAGCAAAAAAACAAGATAAAAGACTTGGTTTCCTTTTCGGTCTTGAAACAGGGGAAATGAGCATGGATTGGTTAGACAATTTTTGCAATGCTTTAATGAAAGGCGATAATGAAAAGGGCGTCAAGGTTATTGATTTCTCAGAAGTACCCTCAGATATACTGCCCTTAATTATAAGTTTGGTTGGTAGAATTATTTTCTCTGTTCAACAGTGGACAAGTTCTGAATTCAGACATCCAATCTCTCTGTTTTGTGATGAAGCACATTTATATATTCCCGAAAAAAACACCACAGATTCAGTATCTCAAATAGGGCTTAACACATTTGAAAGGATAGCTAAAGAAGGCAGAAAGTACGGTTTAGGTTTGGTTGTAATCAGTCAAAGACCTTCAGAAGTAAATAGAACAGTAATGAGCCAATGCAATAATTTTATTGCCCTACGTCTTACAAATGCAGAGGACCAATCAGTTATAAAGCGATTGCTTCCTGATAATTTAGCTGGCTTGACAGATATAATTCCTATTCTTGACATTGGTGAAGCTTTGGTCGTTGGGGATGCATCATTATTGCCTACAAGAATTAATATTAAAGAACCGAATATCAAACCATCAAGTGCAACAATTGAATTCTGGAAAGAGTGGGATAATTCAAGCAAAACACAAGATTTATCAACTGCAATTAAAAATTTAAGAATGCAGTCAAAATAGAATGGCAGAAAAAAAAAGAAATGAAAAAGAAAAGTAAAAAAGAAACAATACAAATGCATGACAATCAGTTATTTAATTCTTTTTTCGCTTTTCGATATCTAAAAAAGAAACCATGAGCATTACAACTGAAAATACATTTGAAACTGCCTTAGTGCAAAGGCTTATTGAACAAGGCGGTTACACCGAAGGCAACTCACCCGATTACAGCCCTGAATTAGGTATGTTCAAATATGAGGTGATTAAATTTTTGCAAGAATCACAACCAAAACGCTGGGAAAAAATTTCTGCTATTCATGGAGCAGATGCTGACAATCGAGTAATTCAAAGACTTTATAAAGAATTGGACTTGCGTGGCAGTTTGGATGTGCTTCGCAATGGTTTTGTGGATTATGGGGTACGTTTTCAGATGGCATTTTTTCAACCAGCTTCGGGCTTAAATCCTGATGCGGTGTATTTGTACAACAAAAACAATCTGAAAGTTTATCGTCAAATCTATTACAGCACCAAGGTTAAAAATTCGGTTGACGTTTTGCTTTCATTGAATGGAATTCCTGTTGCTACGCTGGAACTCAAAAACCAATTTACAGGGCAGAATGTAGGCAATGCTCTAAAGCAATACAGCACCACAAGAGATAATCGGGAAATCCTTTTTGCTTTCAAAAAAAGGTGTTTGGTTCACTTTGCTGTTGACCAAGACGAAGTGTTTATGACCACTAAATTAGATGGCAGTAAAACATATTGGCTACCATTCAACAAAGGTGCAAACAACGGTAAAGGCAATCCACAAAATCCCAACGGATACAGAACAGCTTACTTGTGGGAAAATATTCTGCAAAAAGACAGTTGGATGGAAATCATTCAACGCTTTGTGCATTTGCAAACAGAAGAAATTGAAGTTGAAGGAAGGATTTACAAGAAAGAAAAACTCATTTTTCCAAGATACCATCAATTAGATGCGGTAAGAAGCATTGGTGCTAATGTTTTACAAGTTGGCATTGGTAAAAACTATTTAATACAGCATTCAGCAGGTTCAGGCAAGAGTAATTCAATTGCTTGGTTGGCTTATCGTTTATCGAGTTTGCACAACGCAAAAGACGAAAGAATTTTTGATTCTGTAATCGTGGTAACAGACAGAAAAGTACTTGACCAACAATTGCAAAACACGATTTACCAATTTGAGCATAAAACAGGCGTAGTTCAAAAGATTGATAAAGACAGTACGCAATTGGCTTCTGCTTTAGGTTATGGTACAAACATTATCATCACCACCTTGCAGAAATTTCCGTTTGTCGTGGATAAAGTTGGTGAATTACCTGAAAGAAAATATGCGGTCATCATAGATGAAGCCCACAGCTCGCAAGGTGGAGAAGCAAGTAAAAAACTCAAAGAAGTTTTGGCTTCAAAATCATTGGAGCAAGCCATCACAGACGATACAGATGATTACACAGGAGACGACTTTGTTAGAGAGCAAATTGAAAGGTCGGCAGCCGCAAGAGGGCAACAACCCAATATTTCTTTCTTTGCCTTTACAGCAACACCAAAATATAAAACATTACAAGTTTTTGGAGATAAAGATGCGGAAGGCAAACCAAAACCTTTCCACTTGTACTCAATGCGACAAGCCATTGAGGAAGGTTTCATTTTGGATGTATTGCAAAACTACACCACCTATGAACTATACTTTAAACTGACCAAAGCTATTGAAGATGACCCAAATTTGAATAAGAAAAAAGCAGCCAAAGCCATTGGTAAGTTTGTTTCATTGCATCCCCACAATTTGGCACAGAAAACAGAAATCATCATTGAACATTTCAGGGATGTTGTTTCTAAAAAAATCGGTGGCAAAGCAAAAGCTATGTTGGTTTGTGGCTCAAGATTGCATGCCAAACGCTATTTTGAAGAAGTTGGAAAATATATTAAGACCAAAGGTTATCAAAACGAAATAAAAATATTGGTTGCCTTTTCAGGAAAGGTAATTGACGACAATGCACCTGATGGAGTTTCAGAACCTGAAATGACTGGATATAGCGAAAAAGAGTTGCCAACTATTTTTGAAAGAGACGAATATAAACTTTTGATTGTTGCAGATAAGTACCAAACGGGTTTTGACCAACCTTTACTTCATACCATGTATGTAGATAAAAAGCTTTCAGGTGTTAAAGCAGTTCAAACGCTTTCACGTCTTAACAGAATGCATCCGGGCAAGGAAGATACTTTTGTATTGGACTTTGCTAATGATAGGCAAACGATTTTAGATTCTTTTCAACCATACTATGAAGTTACTTCTGTAACAGAAGAAACCGACATCAACCATTTGTATGACTTGAAAGCAAGGTTAGACGAATTTCAAGTGTATTGGACACAAGAAATAGAAACCTTTGCCAATGTTTATTTTGACCCAAAGACAAAGCTGAACAACCCAAAACATCAAAAGCATCTGTACGCTTTCACAGACCCAGCGGTTGACAGATTTAAAGCAATTGCAGAAGAAGAAAAGCAAGACGAGTTCAAAAAAGGCTTGCGGACATGGACAAACTTATATGCGTTTCTTTCTCAAATCATGCCTTTTATTGATTCTGAATTTGAAAAGTTTTATGCATATGCAAAGCTACTTCAAACGAGACTTCCAAAACGAGAACTATCTGAATCATTGCATTTAGATGATGAAGTGGCTTTGGAATATTACCGATTACAAAAAATAAAAGAAGGTTCAATCGAATTACAAAAAGGAGAAGAAGGCGAATTGAGTGGAACAACAGAAGCAGGACTAAAACGTGCCAAAGACGAAGAAGCTTTACTTTCTGAAATCATCAACGTTCTCAATGACCGTTTCGGGACAGAATTTGAAGAAGCAGACAAATTATTCTTTGACCAAATAGAAGCTGAATTAATGGAAGATGAAACCTTGCAGACCCAAGCAAGAGTTAATAAAATTGACACATTCAAATTCGCTTTCAACGACAAATTCATTGACAAACTCATTGGCCGAATGGACCAGAACCAAGAAATATTTGAAAAAATATTAGAGGACAAAGTATTTGGCGACTTAGTTAAGGAATTGATGATGAAGAAAATCTATAAAAAACTGAACGAATAATGCCAACGCTCAACAGCCACACACATTGCCAAGTCGCACCAGCCGACCCACAAGCCAAAACTTGGCAAAGAGTGTGTCTGTTCCAACACACAACCGACAGACAATCAGGACGAAAGAAGAACACCGAACGCACAATAGCGGTTTTGCAAAAGTGGCGGTTCAGTGCTTCGTATGACAGTTTTGTGGTAGGTTCAAGTTCAGTTCTTCGTAGGAAATTCAGTGGTGAAAGTCGCCACCCTCGCCAAGCCGCAAAACGTCAGTCTGTGAAAAAACTCATTTTTTACTCAAAATAAATTCAAAAGTACCCCTATTTGAACTCATTTGAAGCTTTGTGGTGATAGCTGATTTTAGGCGGCTTGGGCAAATGCGTCTTTTTTGGGTTCGGCAGATGGGCTTAAAATACGTCGTTTTTTTGTAGTTGGCATAGCGACTGGATACTTCGGCTTCGAGTGTAATCTTCTTTGGGTTATAATTGTTCTTTTTGCTGTTAGATGCCCTTACTTTTGTGCCGTCTATGGCTGCTACCAAGTCAGCATCTCGAAGAAAGCCTACAAAGAGTTTAAAGGTCGATTGCAGTGCTTTTGGATTATTTTTTCGGAAATCGGCAATGGTATGGTAATTGGGCTGTAGGCTGTTTAAAAGCCATTGCACTTTTAGATTGCGAATACACTCTCGCTCCAATCTGCGAGAGCTTCTAAGTCCATTTAGGTAGCCATAAAAATATAGTTTTAAGAATACTTTGGAGTCAAAGGCTGGTCTTCCTTCTGTTTTAGAAACCGATACTTCAAAACCTAGTTTACTTAGGTCTAAGTGTTCAACAAATGCATCTACAAACCGAACGGGATTATCTTTAGCTATAAGCTCTTCAAGCGAACTCATTCGAATCTGAAACCTATCAATACCTACCAAAAACGCCATTTTTTTTCGTATTTTTTGATAGTTTAAAATACTCATTTGTAAGCTTTTTTGCTAACTTTTTATTCTCTATTTTTGAAATGTGTCTTGAAGTTTTTTCACAGACTGCCGTTATAGCCAATGGTGGGGCGACAGTTACAAGAAAAAAAAACTCTCAAAATTACTACCTTTGAAACGGTAACTATATAAAAAACGAAACCCACTAGTTTGAATTGCTTCAGGGACTAATGGGAATAAGATGAAACAAAAATAAAGCAAAATTTTGAAAATGGGAACAAAATCAAGAAAATAATGAAGTATAGCGACTTTGCCAACGTAATGACCAACGCCCGAATGAACCGCTATTTATTAGCATGTGGTGGCAATACTCGCAAGGCAATGACACTTTATAGAAAGAATTTGCAACTCACTCAAGAGCTATTTACAGTTATCAGTTGTTTTGAAGTAGCCCTAAGAAATGCCATAGATGTAACCGTTACCCCTTCTTTAGGTAACGACTGGTTGAGAAATGCAGCTTCTGTAGGTGGAGCATTTGATACTCCAAGATGCCGCTTAACAAGAGATAGCATTAATGATGCGATAAATAAATTACACACCTATAGCCATTTTAAGTTGGTAGCAGAACTTGGATTTGGATTTTGGCGTTTTATGTTTGCCCAACATCAGTTTAATGCCACAGGACGAATATTGTTACGAGTATTTCCGTCAAAACCAACATCAACACCTGCCATACAATACAACAACACTTATATATTTAACCAGTTGGCTCAACTAAATGATATCAGAAACAGAATGGCACACCACGAACCTATCTGCTTTTTACCAGGAAATTCTATAAAAGACACTACATACGCAAGACAACACTATAATTTAATCTTACAACTGTTTCAGTGGATGCAAATTGATGAAGCGGCATTACTTTATGGTTTAGACCATATAAATACCGTTTGCAACGAAATCGATAATTTATAGCTCAAAACAAATGAACAAATACGCAGAGAAAGAAACCACTACCGCTAACATATAAGGCTTAAACACATCTACCGAGCCCAAATAGCGTATCCCTTGTGTTGAACGAAGCTCCGTATGGGTTTTCAATTCCGATAGTGGGTATTTGAGGCGTATATTTGGCAGCGTTTTTTTTTGGTAAGCCGTTTTCGGGTTTCTACATCCTTTTTGGGTGTTTTACAGAGCTTTGGTGTAACACGTGGTATGCGAATGATTCATCCGTAGGACATTATTTGTTTTTCTACAAAAAATGCCCCCAAATCATCTCTGACTATTTGGGGGCATCGCAAAAATTACGAAAGAACCATTAATTAATTACCTCAAAACCGCAGAACGGTTGCAGTACTTTGGGCACTCGAATACCATCGGGCGTTTGGTTGTTTTCCAAAATAGCAGCCAAAATACGCGGCAAAGCAAGTGCCGAGCCATTCAACGTATGCAATATTTGTGTTTTACCATCTATCTTGGCGCGCAGCTTCAGTCTATTTGCCTGGTACGTCTCAAAATTTGAAACCGAGCTACATTCTAACCAACGTTCTTGCGCAGCTGAATACACTTCGAAGTCATAAGTAAGCGCGGAGGTGAAACTCATGTCTCCGCTGCAAAGGCGTAAGATTCGGTAAGGAAGCTCCAATTTTTCCAAAAGGGATTGCACATGCTGAACCATTTCTTCCAACGCTTGGTAAGAATCTTCTGCTTTGGTAATCTGCACGATTTCCACTTTATCAAATTGATGCAAACGGTTGAGCCCCCGAACATGCGCACCCCAAGAACCAGCTTCCCGGCGAAAGCAAGGCGTATAGCCCGCATGTTTGATAGGAAGTTCGCTTTCTTGCACAATCACATCTCTGTAAATATTGGTGATAGGCACTTCAGCCGTCGGGATGAGGTATAAATCATCGGCGGTGGCATGATACATTTGTCCTTCTTTGTCCGGTAATTGTCCGGTACCAAAACCCGACGCAGCATTGATGAGAATCGGTGGTTGAATCTCGTTGTATCCTGCTTTTTCGGCTTCGTCTAGGAAAAAATGAATGAGTGCGCGTTGGATTTTCGCTCCTTTCTTTTTGTAAACAGGAAAACCCGCACCTGTAATTTTATTCCCTAAATCAAAATCAATGATGTCGTATTTTTTGATAAGTTCCCAATGCGGTAGCGCATCCGCACCAAGGGCAGGCATTTCACCAGCGGTAAATGTGGTCTCGTTTTCCTCTGCTGTGCGACCTTTCGGGACACTTTCGTGCGGCAGATTCGGTAAAAGAACAAGCTGTGCTTGAAGCGACTCCTCCAGTTGGCGTAATTGGTCTTCCAATTCTTTGGTTTGCACTTTGATAGCCGCCGTTTGCGATTTTGCCGCTTCTGCTTCTTCTTTTTTACCTGCTTTCATCAAACCTCCAATTTCTTTGGCAAGCGAATTGGCTTGCGCGAGAAGTTGGTCCAATTGTGCCTGGGTATCTCTGCGTTGTTGGTCTGTATTCAAAAGCGTGTCAACCAAAGTTGCCGCATCTTTTACGTACTTTTTTTCCAATCCCTGGATGGTACGTTCTCTGTTTTCGCGTATGAATGGTAGCTGTAACATGCTTATTTTTGTTCAAAAGTAAAAAGTCCCTCGTTTAGGGCTTCAAGAGCTGTATTTTTATCTTTTGTATCAACCAAGATAGAAATATTATGCTCTGATGCACCATAGGAAATCATGCGAATCGGAATTTCTTTCAATGCCTCCAAAACTTTGATAGCAATACCCGCTTTGTCTGCCATAAAATTACCGACAATGCAAATGATGGATTGATTTTTATCGTTTTCCTCCAAATCTGCAATTTGGCTCAACGCCTCCATGATTTGCTCTAGGTTGTCGGAGTTATCAATCGTAACGGCAACAGAGACCTCAGAGGTCGTAATCATATCTACCGGCGTTTTGAATTTTTCGAAGATTTCAAATACTTTCCGGAGGAACCCAAAGGCATTCAGCATACGAGTCGAATGAATGTAAATGGCTGTGATACCATCTTTGGCGGCAATCGCCTTGATTTCTGCGGACGTTGTTTGGTTGGCGGTAATCAATGTCCCTGGCGCTGACGGATCCATCGTATTTTTTAATCGAACAGGTACGCCTGCCATTTTCGCGGGTGTAATGGTACTTGGATGTAAAATTTTTGCACCAAAATATGCGAGTTCTGCTGCTTCCTCAAACGTCAGTTCACGTACTGGAAAAGTTCTTTTAACAATGCGTGGGTCGTTGTTGTGCATCCCGTCAATATCTGTCCAAATCTGAATTTCTTCGGCTTCTACTGCTCCGCCAATAAGCGACGCCGTGTAATCTGAACCTCCTCGTTTTAGGTTATCTATTTCATTGCGAGGATTTCTACAAATGAATCCTTGTGTAACAATGATTTGTTTGTCTTGTTGAGGAGCTAAAAGAGAGGCAATGTTTGTTTTAATTGCCTGGAAATCAGGTTCATTATCTGCGTCAATGCGCATAAAGTCGAGGGCAGGAAGTAGAACCGCTGCATCTCCTTTTTCTTGTAAATAGGCAGCAAAAAGTTGGGTAGAAAGTAATTCTCCCTCCGCCACAAGTTCTTTGTCTTGTTTGAGTGTGAAGGGTTTTATCGTCCCTAAAGAGCGAATAAATTGAAATTCATTTTCAATGATTTCTTGTCCTTTTTTGAGTCCTTCTGTAGTCTCGAAAAGTTCACGGATAAATGCATCGTAATGGTTTTGCAATGCATCTATTTTCTCATTGGCGTTCGCATCTTCATTGGCAGTGAAAAATGCACCGATTTCTAATAAACTATTGGTTGTACCAGATAAAGCAGAGAGTACCACGATTTTTTTCTCTGTGTCAGCCAAGACAAGAGAGCGAATAGACTTCATTCTTTCTGGTTTTCCGACAGAGGTACCTCCAAACTTCCAAACTTGCATGTCGTATGAGTTGATTAATGGATTAAATGAAAAATTAGGTTAAAATCCGAGCATTTTGATGGCTGTAATGGCAGCTTCATCGCCTTTATTTCCGTGAATACCACCCGCGCGGTCAAGTGCTTGTTGTTGTGTATTTGGTGTTAATACACCAAAAATAACGGGTTTATTGTATTTTAAGCTGACGTTCGTCAATCCTTGTGCAACGGCATGATTGATGTAATCATTGTGTTTTGTTTCGCCTTGGATAACGCAACCAATGGCAATAACGGCGTCAATATCAGGTCTTTGTGCAGCTAATTGCGCACCAAAACTTAACTCAAAGCTACCTGGAACGTTGAGGCGAAGAATATTTTCTGGTGCAACTCCGTAGGTAAGTAACGTTTGATAAGCTCCTTCATAAAGGGCTTCGGTTACTTCTTCGTTCCATTCTGCGACGATGAGCGCAAATTTCTTCTGAGATACATTGGGGAGATTTTGTGTGCCAAAGACACTTAAATTTTTATCTGCTGAACTCATGTGAATATGAATTTGATAGAAAGATGAATCAATAAAAAAGGGACAAACCGGTTCGGCTTGTCCCTCCAAATATGTCGAATAAGGTGGGTTACTCGCCGATTGTTGCTTCGAGTCTCGCCTTATATTTTTTCGCGTTTACTGCTTCTGTAGAAGTAGCATACTCTTCGATAATCGTTTTGTATGTATCGATTGCTTCGTTGATTTTCTTTGACTCTGTATAAACAGCCGCTAATTTGGATAAATAAACGGGTGTAAAGAATTTATTTGGCTTGTGCGAAGCTGCTTTTTGATAAAAAGTGATGGCTTGTTCCAAGTTTTTCTTTTCAACGTTTGCGTCGCCAATCAAAGCGTACGCCTTGGATTGAAGAATTGCATCATCGGAAGAGAATTTCTCGAAAGCAACAATTGCTTCGTCGTATTTTGCTTGTTTCATGTAGATAATACCTACATAGAAATTAGCTAATTTACCTGCTTTTGTACCAGCATAATTCTCTGCAATAGACAAAAGACCCTCGTTTCCTCCTGTTCCGTTGAGTGCTTGGTTCAAAGAGTCGGCTTCAAATGCATAGACAGCGTCGTACATAGCAACTTGCGCTGCCTCGTTTTGGCTGTCATTGTAGTAATTGTAGCCAAAAAAACCTGCTACAGCTGCAATGATAGCTACTCCAGCAATGAGGAGGACTTTTTGATTATTTTTTAAGAAACCTTCTGCTTTATTGAACTCTTTTTGGAGAGCTTCTGCGCTTTCAATGATTTCTACGCCTGACTTTTCTTTTTCTGCCATGTTTTTTACAAAAATTTTTCGGAGTGCAAAGTTATGAAATTGATTCATAAGTTTTTGCAAGTTGCTTTAAAATTTGTCTAATATATCTGTAATTCAGTCAAATAGATAGTAAAAAAAGCCTGATTTCTCAGGCTTTTTTCTATTCTCTTAAGAAAGGATAGTCTGTTTGCACATAGATGTCCTCAAATGCTTCCTCTGGTTTTGGCCATGGGGATTCTTCGGCAAATTTAACAGCATCAGCCACTTGTGCTTTGATTCGCTCATCGATAGCGGCAAGTTCTTCTTCTGTAGCAATTCCGTTTTCTAAAATTCTATATTTGATAAGTTCGATAGGATCTCTGTCTTTCCACTCAGCTACCTCTTCTTTTGTACGGTACTTTTGTGGGTCAGACATAGAGTGTCCTCTGTATCTGTAAGTCTTAAACTCCAAGAAAGTAGGGCCTTCGCCAGCTCTTGCGCGTTCAGCAGCTCTTTCAACAGCTTCATGAACCATCTCGACATCCATCGCATCTACTGGTTCAGAGGGCATATCGTATGCTTCAGCAAGGGTGTAAAGTTCGCGTACATTGGATGTACGGCTTACCGATGTTCCCATGGCATATCCGTTATTTTCTACCACAAAAATGACAGGAATTTTCCAAGTCATTGCCATGTTAAATGCTTCGTGAAGTGCACCTTGGCGCACAGCTCCATCACCCATATAACAGATACAAAGATTCTTCGTCCCTTTGTATTTTTCAGCAAAACCAATACCTGCACCCATTGGGATTTGCGCACCCACAATACCGTGTCCACCAATAAAATTGACGTCTTTGTCAAAAATGTGCATGGAACCACCTTTTCCTTTCGTTGTTCCGGTCACTTTACCGTATAATTCTGCCATGATGCGGCCTGGGTCTGTACCCAACGCCAACGGATGGCCGTGGTCACGATACGCCGTGATGTATTTGTCATCTTTTTGCAAAGCGGATACAGCACCTGACGAACAAGCTTCCTGCCCGATATACAAGTGGCAAAAACCACGAATTTTCTGCTGTCCATACAATTGGCCAGCTTTTTCTTCAAACTTACGCTGCAACTGCATCGAGTCATACCAATACAAGTACTGCTCTTTCGAGTACCGCGTTTTGAGTGCTTCTTTCTTTTTTGTTGCCATAATTTTAGGCTATTTAAGGCTTAGTTAACGGAATCATTTCTAAATTTGGTCACAAAAATACGCTTTTCGTAGGACTTTTACCTAAAAAATACCTTGAAAAACGTGTTCCGCGACAGACTCTTTCCTGTGTACTTCGGCAACTAAGGGTTTTATTTATCTGTTGGGTTAATGTGGGTCGTACACAAGAATAAGACCATTAAGGCAAGACAAATGTATTTAGAAAAACTATATCTTTCAAATTTTAGAAACTACGCGGAAGCAAACTTTGCGTTTTCACCCCATGTCAACTGTATTTTAGGGGCAAATGGTAGTGGTAAAACCAATCTATTGGAAGCCATCTATTTATTGGCTCTGACTAAAACAGTGAGTTCTTCTCCGGATATGCTCAATATCTGCCACGGTCAAAATGGCTTTTTTTTGGAAGGTATTTTCTCTAATGAATCTTCCTCAGAACAAATTACTTGCTCGGTTTTTCATGGGCAAAAAAAAGTTTTTACCCACGACAAAGTGCCGTACGAACGACTCATAGAACATATTGGAAAATATCCTTTGGTTCTTATCTCACCCGATGACACGGATATTATTCGCGAAGCAAGTGATATCCGACGAAAATTTTTTGACGGGATTCTCTCACAAGCATCGCATGCTTTTTTATTGATTTACCAACAATATAATCGGGTTTTAGATCAACGAAATAAATTATTGAAACAATTTGCAGAGCGTAAATACCTCGATAAAGATCTATTAATGGCGTATAATGAACCTCTTTTGGCATTAGGAAAGCAAATTTTTGACGCACGTACGTCTTTTCTAGCGGAGTTTCTCCCACGCTTTTTAGGGCATTATCAGTCGCTGAGCGAAGGGAAAGAAATAGCGGGGATTTCGTATGTTTCTTCCTGGCAATCACAGGATTTTATGGATGAATTTCTGGCAAATCAGTCCGCCGATTTACACGCCCAGCGTACATTACTTGGTTGTCATAAAGATGATTTTTTGTTTACTTTGGATGGACATCCTACCAAAAAATTTGGTTCGCAAGGACAAAAAAAATCGTTTGTCATGGCCTTACGATTGGCTCAATATGAACTTCTCGAGTCGCATACAGGCCGAAAACCGCTTCTACTTTTGGACGATATTTTTGATAAACTAGATGACCATCGCATCGCACGTTTGTTGGAACATATCAATCATCCACATTTTGGCCAAGTGTTCATTACAGATGCGCGGCCCGAGCGAACGCTGAATCTTGCAAAACAGCTCACGAGGGAGGTCGCGTACTTGTACAGATGAGTTGGGATTGCAGGAGATGTTCGTTACTTTTGATATTCTGTTTCATTCAAAAAGATATAATTTGTGGCAAAACAAGTCGTCAAGGAAACTCCATTAACCAAACAATATAACCAAATTAAAGCCAAATATCCGGGTGCACTTTTGCTTTTTCGGGTTGGTGATTTTTACGAAACCTTTGGGGAAGACGCCATTCGGGCTTCGCGTATTTTAGGTATTGTTTTAACGAAACGAAACAACGGGGGCGCTAATGAAGAACTCGCTGGTTTTCCGCATCACTCCCTAGATACCTACTTGCCCAAGCTCGTCCGTGCTGGCGAACGCGTCGCGATTTGTGACCAATTGGAAGACCCGTCGCAGGCCAAAGGAATTGTTCGACGTGGTGTAACGGAATTAGTGACTCCAGGTGTTTCTTTCAATGACCACGTACTGGAAACTAAGCAAAATAATTACCTTGCTTCCATCCATTTTGCTGATGCACACACATTAGGCGTCTCTTTTTTGGATATTTCTACGGGCGAATTTCTCGTCGCACAGGGTTCTTATGCGTACGTGGATAAATTAATTCAAGGGTTTGCGCCCTCCGAAATTCTCTACTGTAAAAAATACAGAACTACTTTTTTACAGCTCTTTGGTGATAAATTCAATACCTATACTTTTGAAGATTGGGCATATACTTTTGATTTTACATATCCTCTTCTCACAAGCCACTTCAAAACCAACTCACTGAAAGGATTCGGTATCGAAGATCTGCCAGCGGGCATCGTTGCGGCCGGAGTTATTCTTCAATATTTGTCGGATACAGAACACAAACACGTCCGTCACATTGCTTCTATCACACGGATGGACGAAGAAAAGTACGTTTGGTTGGATCGATTTACCATTCGTAATTTGGAATTGGTTTCGAGTCAACAAGACGGTGGCGTTCCTTTGATTGATATTTTAGATCAAACGGTTACACCGATGGGCGCGCGTTTGTTGAGAAAATGGGTAGTTTTACCTTTGAAAGAGCTTGTTCCGATTCAAGAACGGTTGTCTTTTGTGGAGTTATTAACCAATGAGCACGATTTATTGGAAGGGTTGGTTCAACAATTAAAGCCCATTGGTGATCTTGAACGATTGATTTCTAAGTTGGCTGTAGGTCGGATTACTCCCAGAGAATTGGTTCAATTGAAGAAAGCATTGGTTCAAATTCCTGCGTTGCAGTCGCTTTTAGTGGGTTTTCCGGGTGCGTCTGTTCAGAAATATTTGAATGGTTTGGTTTCTTGCCAGTTTTTGGTTGATAAGATAGAAAAAGAAATACGAGAAGATGCCCCGATGTTGAGTAATCAGGGGCAAATGATAAAATCAGGTGTGGACGAACAGCTTGATGAGCTGCATAAAATTGCTTTTTCTGGAAAAGATTATTTATTGGAACTTCAACAACGAGAGGCCGCAAGAACGCAAATCCCGTCATTAAAAATAGCTTATAATAAAGTATTTGGTTATTACTTGGAGGTGTCGAATGCGCACAAAGACAAAGTGCCTGCGGAGTGGATTCGGAAGCAAACTTTGGTGAACGCAGAAAGGTATATTACAGAGGAATTGAAAATTTACGAGGAGAAAATCCTTACAGCAGAGTCTAAGATTGCCGAAATTGAGTTCCGGATTTTCAGTGCGTTGGTTTTATTTGCCCAAGATTTTGTCAGTCAGATTCAACAGAATGCACAAATTATTGCTGTTTTGGACGCGCTTACTTCCTTTGCGCGTGTCTCTATTAAGTATAAATACCGTAAACCTTTAGTTACTGAAGGGCGTATTTTAAAAATCGAAAAAGGGCGTCATCCTGTGATTGAGCAGCAATTGCCTTTAGGGGAAGAGTATATCCCAAATGATTTATTTTTGGACGACGAAACCCAACAAATTATCATCATCACAGGGCCGAATATGGCAGGAAAATCTGCTTTACTACGGCAAACTGCGCTACTTGTTTTGATGGCTCAAATTGGTTGTTTCGTTCCAGCTGATTGTGCTGAAATTGGACTTGTAGATAAAATCTTTACGCGTGTTGGGGCGAGTGATAATCTATCACGCGGAGAAAGCACATTCATGGTTGAAATGACGGAAACTGCTTCTATCTTGAATAATTTGAGTGACCGTAGCTTAGTTATTATGGATGAAATCGGTCGAGGAACAAGTACGTATGACGGTGTAAGTATTGCTTGGAGTATCGCTGAGTTTTTGCATAATCACCCTAAATTTAGACCTTGGACATTGTTTGCAACGCATTACCACGAATTAAATCAGTTGGCTGATGATTTCAGTCGAATCAAAAATTACAATGTTTCTGTAAAAGAATTACAGGGGAAAATTGTCTTTTTACGGAAATTGGTAGCTGGGGGGAGCGAGCATAGTTTTGGTATTCATGTGGCTCAATTGGCAGGTATGCCGCATTTGGTCGTGCAAAGAGCTGGGGCTATTTTGCAACATTTGGAAGACGACCCTCGCCGGGATATGCACAAAGAACGTTTGCGTGATGCGCCCAAAAATAATTTCCAACTCAATATTTTTGATGCCGCTGACCCCCAAGCAGAAGTGTTAAAAAAGGCAGTGAAAGACGTAGATATCAATACATTATCACCTATTGAAGCGTTGTTGAAAATCAATGAATGGAAGAATTTAGTGAAATAATGTTATCTATTTCGTGAGGAGACAAGCGCATAACCGATGAGCCTTTCGCTACGTGCATTGGGTGGTTTGTGATAGATGAAAAATTCGTATTTGTTTTCCGTTTCCGTAAAATTTCCCTCGAGTAGGTAGTCGTCTGGAGGTGTTGTTTTCGTATCGTCAATGACAGACAAGACGTAATCATACAAGCCTTGTTTAAGCAAAATAGTCGCTTCGTATTGTTCTTTTTGCGGATTGTATGTCATCTCATTATCCAATGCCCATTCGTTGAAAGCCCCTCGAATTGCAATACGTTGTGTGGGTGCAAGAGATGGTTCTTGGAGTGTAAAATGAACTTTTAGATAGTCTGAGGCAATAGATGGATTTAGATTTTCTCGATTTTCGATAGAATAAAAGCCATTTAAGTCAAACTGGTCACTGTATCTACCCATATTGCGTGTCTGCATAGGGGTCACTTCTATTTGGTCAATGACTCCTTGTTGAATAAAATCTACCCCTTGTCCACGTGTATAGGTGCTTCGAATATCTAGAAAGCGGTATTCATTTCCACTTGGAAAAATATGTTCATTTCGGAAGTATTGGTAACGAAGAGTTTGTTTGGCCATGTCATTTCCGCTGGGTTGATACGGTCCTTTTCGTTTTTCGTCTTGGTAATTTTGGCGAATATAGACTTTTAAGTCTTCTTTGGGCGAATACATTTGGTTGTATCCTGCATAGGAAACATCGAAATTTATTTGTTGGTGAGAGCGCCAAAACTGTCCATCTTGAGGTGTTTTTACAGTGGCATTGACTTGAACGATTGGCTCAAATACGTAGAATTTTTTACTGAGAACACGCTTAAGAAGTCGATAATCTTCGTAAACGACGAGCAGATAATTTCCGGAAATGAGTGGAGTAGGTACGACAAATTCATGATGAGAATAAGCGTACTTTGTATTTTGAGATGTTTCGTATGCTTGAATAGGAAACTCGTTATATTCTTGAAGAAACTCCATTTCACGAAGCGTGCTCTGTGTCCAGTCTGCATTAAAATGATATATTTTTGCAACATACGACGGGCTATTATTTTCGAGATGATCAAATTCAAGAATCAGTTGTTCTGCCGCTCCTAATCGAATAATCGCTGGTTTTTGTGTTCGTGTTGGGTCGTCTGCTGCATGTTGGTTTGGGTAAAGAAAAACCGTTTTAACGGCTGGGTCAAAAATTTGGTTTTGTGGGGGATACGCATATTTACTTTGTCCAATAAGTTTAGACGCATAAAAAAAGCTACCCAATAACAGGAGAAAGGAGATGAGTTTGTTTGATTTATTCATCGAGTTGCATCATTTTTTCTTCCCAAAGATTATTTTTTTCAGCCAATTTTGCTTGAATATCCGCATAGATTTGATTGACTTCCTGAAGTTTCTGTAGGTTTTCGAAGACCTCAGGCAGGGCTAATTGGGCTTCCGTTGCTGTTTTTTTCTGTTCAAGTGCCTCGATTTCTTCTTCGAGGAGAGCAATTTCTTTTTCTAATTTCTTGGTATTGCTGTTATTTTTTGGTTTGACGGGAGTGGGTGCAGCGACTACAGGTTGTGTTTTTGGAGTGGTCTTTTTGCTCGGCGCGTGTTCATCCAACGTTTTTCCATTGTCCTCCATCCACACAATAAATTCGTCGTAACTACCCGGATATTGTTTGATTTCTTCATCTTCAATATACCAGACTTTATTCGAAACCCGACTGATGAAGTGTCTATCGTGCGATACGATGACATACGTACCCTCGTATTGGTCAAGTGCTTGGATAAGAATATTGACCGACTGCATGTCAAGGTGGTTGGTGGGCTCATCAAGCAGGAGGAAATTTGCTTCAGAGATGAGAATTTTGGCAAGTGCCACTCGGGATTTTTCCCCACCGGACAATACTTTTATTTTTTTGAATACATCTTCCCCTCCAAAAAGGAAACAGCCGAGTACTGAACGTAATTCTGTCTCAGATTTGGTTGAATCGGCATATTTGAGTTCATCGAGAAGGGTTTCTTCCAGATGAAGAGATTCGAGTTGGTGTTGGGCATAGAATGAAAAGCGGACATTATGCCCAAGTTTTCTTTCTCCTTGAATAGATTCGTCTCCCGAAATAATGCGGAGCAAGGTTGATTTCCCTTTTCCGTTTGCACCAATTAGGACAATTTTGTCTCCACGCTCGATGGTTGCATTTGTATTTTTCAAGATGACTTTTTCGCCATATGCTTTAGAAGTGTTTTCAAGAGAGAACACATTTCTGCCAGGTTGTTGGCCAAACTTGAATTTGAAATGGACTTTGGCTGTTTCATCAATCACGTCGTCGATTAATTCCATTCTGTCCAATGCCTTTACGCGCGACTGAACTTGGCGTGCTTTGGTAGCTTTTGCCTTGAAACGTTCTATGAAACGTTCGGTTTGTTTGATTTGTGCCTGTTGATTTTCAAACGCATTTTTCTGGATTTCGCTACGTAATGCTTTTTCTTCTACGAAGAAGGAATAATTACCTGCGTAGTAATTGAGTTTTGCGTTGGCGACTTCCACAATACTTGTACAGACATTATCGAGAAAAGCGCGGTCGTGAGAAACCACGATTACGGCATTTTCGTAGGATGAAATGTATTTTTCAACCCATTGAATAGACGGCAAATCAAGGTGGTTAGTGGGTTCATCTAGGAGAAGGAGCGCGGGTTTTTGTAGTAGTAATTTGGCGAGCATCACGCGCATACGCCAACCTCCAGAGAATTGGCGAAGCGGTTTTGTTAGGTCCGCTGTTTTAAAACCGAGCCCTTCGAGAATTTCTTCTGCTTTGGCTTGGATGGAATATCCATTGAGATGGTCAAATTCCGATTGGTACTTTCCTAGTTCATGGACGAGGTCATCGTGGTAATTGGTATCCATTTGATGAAGAATTTCCTCGATTTTTCGTTGGAGTTCAATTTCTCTTTCGAATGCCTGCATTGCAACAGACAAAATGGAGTCATCTGTTTGGTAGGAGAGAAGGTCCTGATTTAGGAATCCTATGGTACAATCACCGGCTTTGGATACATTTCCTGCGTCGGGTTGGTATTCGCCTACGATAATTTTCAGAAGGGTCGACTTCCCTTTTCCGTTGAGACCAATTAATCCAATTTTGTCTTTTGGTTTTACCTGCAAATTTGCGTCTTCAAAGATAGCACGGCCACCGAAGTAAAAAGAGAGATTATTAATAGTCAGCATGTGGAAAATGTAGGAATGGAAAAGTTAGGGTGCAAAAGTACAAAAAATATAGAATAGAATTGAGTGTGTATAAAAACAAACGAGCACACTTGGAAGTGTGCTCGTTTGCAAAACATCGTTTTTAAATGGAATTAACGGGTTCCGTTAGGCCAGTTACCTCCAGCTCTTGTAAGCGTGGTAGTACCGCTATCACCGTATGTGTTTTTCCAATTGAATGTTAATTTATTTCCTTCAACACTTACTACTTCGAGTGAGTAAGAGTCTCCGTACTTATCCGTACCATTCATTGATATTTTACCACATGCATCGTTGAAACGAACGTTACCACCTGGAGGAGTATCACCCCAAGCACAGGCAAATTGTCCGAAAGAGGCATCAGAGATGGTATAAGATCCTACAGTAGCTGTAGCAGTCAATGTGATTGAGCCAGTAATTGCTGGTCCACAAGCACCTGCATTACCACCTGCACCCGCTTTGATATTGGTTGTCTCGTAAGCGTATGTTCCTGCTAAGTTCGAAGGACAAACAACAGCCACTCTGTATAGGAATGGAGAAGCATAGTATGCACCTCCAGATACGTCTGCAGATAAGTTATTGTTTGAGAATACTTTTCCGTCGTTTGTTGTCAATACCAAACGGAACTCGAAGAAGTCACCACCATCAATGCTTGCTTTGGTAAACCCTAGTGCAGACAGTACCTGCGTCATGTTTGTTGAGATAGTCGCACGTGGTCTAACAGCACCTGACGTAACAGCAAAGCTAGTACCAGGAACAGTAAGAAGTTTTACTTCAGGAGTAAGTTTATTCCCTCTTCTGTGTTTTACGAAAAGTTCAACTTCTTTTACATTGTTCTCGTTGTTTAGAGCGTGTGCTTCTACTTCAACAGAGAATTTTTCTGTATCAAGCTGGAAAAAGTCAATCGGCTTAGGCGCAGTGATTGTACGTAGGTAAGTACCCGTTTCAAAGTTATTGTACGGGATAGCAGGCTCAACGAAATCTGTACACGCCGAAACGATAGACAGAAGGACGATGCCAAGGATATATTTTGAAAATTTCTTCATGTCAATACACTATTATTAGTTAATGAAACCATCAGGATTATTGTCCCAGAATACTTTCACACCGAAATCTGCTTTCTGTTTTGCGTTTGAGTTTCTGTTGACGTACGCATCTGGATAGATGAATGATCTAGGGAATTTACCTACAACAGGGTTAAGACCTGGTTGCATGCCATCCGGTTGACCTGTTCTGCGGTAAAGGTTATATGCCTCAACACCGTTGCCATAAAGTGCCAACCAGTACTCACGAGCAATTACACGCATTCTGTCTTTTGCTGTAGCTGCAGCATCGTATTCACCTGAAATAACATTCAAATAGCGACTTTTTACCGTGTTGAATGTAGCCAATGGCTCAAAAGCATTGATTTTAGCCGCTTCTGATGTGCCTACACTCCAAGAGCGAACGAAGCTCATTGATTTATCAATACCAGAAGCTAATAGTGCTTTTGCATCTCCTGCTACACCTAATGTTTCTACTGCCTCAGCTAACATGAAGTCAACATAAGAAGCTAACATGATAGGTTGGATACCTGCACCCGCTGCGCCTGGGTTTGATGCGCTTGCTCCTGATGGCTTGTTTTCGTCAAATAAGAATCCTGCTGGGTATATACCGAAAAGTGTTCTTTTCAAACCATCTGGTGGAATACCTTGATTATCCAAGTGGTCACGACCCCAGAAACCTCTATCGTTCGGGAAACAGAATACCATATCTTGTGGGTAATGGTTTGGCTTGAATTCGTCAATACAACGAAGTTCAGATGCATTCGTCGTGATTGAACCCGTTTGACGGTAGAAATAGAATTTCGTACGTGGGTCTTCAAAACCTTTTGCTTCAGTCATGTGCCACATGTAGTAGTTAGACTGGTAGTCGCCACCACCATTCGGGAACTGAACACTGAAATTAGGATGACGGCTATCAGGGTCATTATTTAATGTACCATATTTGAAGATAAAGTCATCCCCTGTTTTCAAAAGGTTATTTTCAGCAATCAATGCATTAATAGCCGAAGTAGCTGCAGCCGTTTCTGTCAAACGACGGTTCAATTGGTTCTTTAGCTCAAGAGTATTAACTAAACGTACCCATTTGGTATAATTTCCACCATAGAAAAAGTCATTTGGTGAACCTACAGACTGAGCCGTAAAATCTTCTTTCGCTGATTTTAACAAAGCCAAAGCTGCATCATATACTGCTTTTCCATTGTCTACCTTTGGGTTAAAGTTATTCGGATCTAAAGCTTCAGAATAAGGAATATCTCCAAAATTATCTACCAATGTCATTAGTACGTATGCCTCTAATGTTTTAGCGATACCAGCGTGTCTTCTGAAACCATTCTGAGCGGTGATTTCTTTTACAGCTTTAATATCTGCTAAGATAGAAGCGTAACCTGTTTGCCAAATCCCATTAAAGTCTACAGGTAAATAGGCTGTTTCGTAGGTGTTAGCACCTTGGTTCAGGATACGTGTCAAACGTTGTCCTGTCATGCTGTTTGTATTAAAGAAGCCAGCTACATCGATTTGTACACGGTTCAAGATAAGATTTGGGTCTGCACTTGAAATCGTCACATCATTCGGGTTGTCCAGTAAGTCCAATTCACAGGAGCTTACAAAGAACATACTTGCCGCTAATAGTATGCTATATAATTTACGTTTCATTGTCTTCAGAATAGTTTAGAATGTAAGATTAATCGTACCACCTAGTCTTCTTGCACTTGGTCCTGTTAGGTAGTCAAAACCTAGACCATTACCAACACCAAGACTTAATACGTCAGTGTCAAAATTAACCCCTTTAGGCATGTTCAATGCTCTGAACCAAAGGTTAGATCCAGTTAATGTCAACGATGCTTTTTTGAAAGGTGTCTTAGAAATTAATTTGCTAGGTAATGCGTAGCTGAAAGATGCTTCTCTCAAACGAGCTGTACTACCATCAAACGTAACCGCTTCGTCTGTGAAGAAGTAGTTATCAAAGAAGTAGTTTGAAGCTGTTACTTGAACATCATTCTTACGACCATCTTCTTGTACACCAGGAAGAATCAAAGTAAGTGCACGGTCTAATTGGTCTGTATCCGTTGAAAGACCACGTGCCAATACTCCTTTCACTGTGTTTGAAAGAATTACCCCTTTGTGACGATACTCCCACATGAAAGATAATGAGAATCCTTTGTAAGAGAAGGTGTTGATTAGCGAAGAAGTAAACGCTGGGTTAGGATCACCAAGAACAGCTAACTCAGATGTTGCTTTGTATTGACCGTTTGGTAATACGATTTTCTCTCCGTTTTCATTTCTTGCAATTCCAGAACCTTTGATGATGTTGAATGGCTGTCCTGGGATAGCGAAGTTACCAAGGTTAGTGAAACCTGCAACAACAACTTGCTCAAGACCACCACCTAGTTCCATCACGATAGAACGGTAGTTTCCGTAGTTACCTGTTACTTCCCATGTAAAGCCTGAAGCTGTACGAACTGGTGTTCCAGTTACAGATAATTCAACCCCACGTGTACGGATACGACCAATGTTGATAAAGCTGGTTGTAAATCCAGTTGCAGGATCAATTGGTGCATTAGTAATCAAATCTTTTGTATTTTTTTCGTAGATAGAAAGGTCATACGTAAGACGATTATTGAACATGCTTGACTCTACCCCGAACTCAATTTCTTGGTGAAGTTCAGGCTTCAAGTTTGGATTACCCAATGCGTTTGAAATCGTTTGTGAAGAGAAGATAGAACCTGCTCCGTTGGCAAAAGCACGTGTATTTTGACCCAAAATGTTACGTGTATTGTATGGAGAAGGGAAACCTGCTGATGAACCAACACCAAAACGTAATTTCAAGTTGTTCAATGTGCTTGATTGAATGTCAAATGCACTAGTTGGGATGAACGAGATACTTGCACCTGGATACAAGATACGGCGATTTTCTGCTTCTACTGTTGAAGTCCAGTCGTTACGTGCAGACACGTTCAAGAATAGGTAATCTTTATAATCTACAACGGCATTACCATATACCCCCATACGTCTTTGTGCCTCAACATAGTTGATTCTACCACCAGAGAACGGATCACGTGATGAAGTAGAAGCAAAGTTTGCATGGTTGAATAAGCCAAATGCCAATTGGCCTGTACTTGCTAAACCGAACTGCTCGTAGGAATCATAACGGCTGTTACCACCTACCAATAAAGTAAGGTTCAAGTCGTCATTCAATTTCTTGTTGTAGTTCAAGGTTACGTCTTGGTTCACGATTGTATTTTGGATAGCTGTACTTTTGTACATACCATTCACAACGTTTACGTTTGAACCTGTACCCCCTTTATTCAATTTAGTCTCTTGTGTTTCTGTGTAAGTATCCAAACCTAGACGGTATGAAATCGACAAATCATTGCTGATGTCGTAGTTCAACGAAGTTGAGTTGAAGAAACGGCCTACGCGGCTTGTATTCGAGTAATACTTCGTAATCCAGATTGGGTTAGTAATGTCATTACCACCACGATAGTAAACGGAGCTTCTATCTACTGGATTTTCATACGGCCATCCAGCTAAATCTACGTTACGAGGTGTGTACATGACGTTCGCAAATACAGATGGAATACCACCGTCAGAGTTTGAACCGTAACCCGCGTTCAAAGGAGGAGTTTTCATGTCTGTTGTTGCATACATGAAAGAAGAACGGATGCTTAGTTTTTTCGTGATTGACGAATTCAAACCTAAACCAAAGTTAAGTTTTTCCAAGGTGTTACCTGGAGTAAAACCTTCTTCGTTTTGATAACCAAAGCTCGCATTATAGCCAGAGCGGTCACTAGAACCAGTGATTTGAAGTGACGTATTGTGTACATTTCCTTTGCGGAAGAAAGATTCACCGATGGTTGGATGTGCAATGTTCGGAATATCCACAACGTTTGCAATCTGCGCAGCACTACCTGCTCCCCAAGGCTGAGAAGGGTCTTTGGCGTACTCAGGGAAAGCATCTCTGATTGAAGCTCTTGAAGATAAACCGATGGGGTGTTTTACCGTTGTTACTTCGTTGAAGTTAGCTCCCCAGTTACTGAAGAACCAAGATACAGGCGTTAACTGTTGGAAACCACCACCGTAATTGTTTTGATAGTCAGGAAGTGAAGCAATTGTATTTTGGAAATACGATTGACTTAAATTAACTTCTGCATTCTTTCTTTTTCCACCACCACTTTTCGTTGTAATAAGGATAACCCCGTTACGACCTTGGTCACCATAAAGTACAGTTGCAGAAAGACCTTTCAATACAGAAACGCTCTCAATGTTGTTTGGATCTAAGTCCAACATACGGCTTGATGTTGTTTGACCACCTTGCGTAAAGCCAGTCTGCGCATTTGTATTTGAGTTAAAAGGAACGCCATCTACAACGAATAAAGGTTGGTTAGAACCTGTTGCAGACGAATATCCACGGATAACGATGTTTGTACCTGAACCAGAAATACCACCTGTAGAAGTAATGTTTACCCCTGGTGCTTTTCCTTGAAGAATACGGCTTACGTCAGCCTCCGGACGGTTGGCAATCAGCTTGTTATCAACGGTTGTTACCGCATAACCTAGTGCTTTCTTTTCTCTTACAATACCTTGTGCTGTTACGACAACTTCAGAAAGTGTGCGAGAATCAGAAGATAATACGACATTGATAACATTTTTGTTACCAACAGGTACCTCTTGAGATTCCATACCAACAAAGCTAAATACGAGAGATTGGTTGGAGGCTACCTCGATGGAGTAGTTCCCTTCAACGTCCGTTTGTGTACCTTTTGCAGTACCCTTGACTTGGACAGACGCTCCAGGGATTCCTGAGCCATCTTCGGCAGAAGTCACCTTGCCCGTCACCTTTGATTGGGCATACGATACCCACACCATACAGGTGAAGAGCATGGAAAGAAGTAATTCTCTTTTCATGCGAAAAAAAGTTTAGTTTAGGTTTAAAATTCAAAAAACAAATCTTGAAAATTATTTTTTCTAAAGCAATGATTTTTCTTGTTTTTTTGCAAAAATGCCCTTTTTAACTATAAAATTTGGCTATTAGTCTTTTTGGGAATAGAATATATCTTTATTTAATTCATATTCAATTTAGCGTAGTATCTTGGAATAATTAAACTTTTATCTAATAGAGTAGAACTGTATACTGAAGTTTACCTAACTGAGTTTTAGACGTAAAAAGTCTCTTAAAGTTCAAATACTATCTTAATTTCTACATGAATTTGATAAAATTATTTATTTACACTGAATTCCATTCATTTTTTAAGTGGTAGAAAAGTCCTAAAAATAGGACTTCTGAACCTTTTTTGTGTCTTAACCTTCTATTTTTATCAAATTTCATTAACCCAACCCTACGATTCGTTTGATAAATTTTGCAATAATGGGTTACCTTTTCGTGGATTCATTGGTGCAGAATGATAAAAAATGTGCCCCTTTGAAGTTTCTTTTTGTTAGCAAATCTAGGCTCTGTACAGCATTTTATTTCTCATGACTAACTATTCCACTGTAGTATAAAAACCAAAAGGTGAGAATTCAGTCAAGAGTTCTCACCTTTTGGTTTTTAGTGGTGTTATACTATATCTTTTTGTACGTAGTAAAAAAAATATAGTAATTATTTATCCCACCACACACGACCATTCAAATCATCTTTTCCACCTAAGCGTGAAACGGCAGCATTGTAATTTTCACCATTTAGATCACGTTCTGTTACAACGTATGCCTGTCTTCTAGGAATCTGTCCACCTGGATTTAAGTTGGCTGGAGGAGGTGTTAAAGTTGGTAAACCAGTTCTTCTCCATTCAGCCCAAGCTTCATACCCATAAGAAAATAATGTAATCCAACGTTGTGTTGCGATTTGTGTCATAGCATTAGCAGGGTCAAATTTAACGCCTTCGTTTTGTAAATAAGCGTCTGCTTGATTGCCATAACCATACTGATCTAACCCAGTGGTTACCCCTGCATTGTAATACTGCTCTGCACTTCCTGATGTCCAACCAAGAGTGATAGCCTCAGCAATAGCAAGGTTAACTTGCGAAGCAGTAAGAACAAATCCAGGACTAGTTTGACGACGCATGCCGATTCCCAAGAAGGATACATCCCCATTGGAAACACTTCCTGCAACCGCTTCAGATAAGCCATATGGCATCCCAAAATAGTCTTGTTTTAAGAGTGCTTTATCTGCGAAAGTTGCAATACGTGGATCCTTAAGTTCCTTCAATGTATTTACCATCTTCTCTGAAACCGTCCAGTCCAAACGTGTTTGGAAGCGGTCTTCCCAAGGGTTATCATTATCTTCTTCAGCAAGGAATTGATAAACAACATTATCTGAAGTAGTTAAGATTACTCCATCAGCTAAAGCAGCGTTAAATTCAGTTTTAGCTAAGTTTGGGTCAACTTTTGACATACGAAGTGCCATCAATAAACGCATGGAGTTTGCAAACTTTTTCCATTTCGTCATGTTGCCCTTAAGCAAGTGATCTCCACTTACAGCAGCGCCACCATCAATTTGAGCTTGTGCTTCTTTTAACTCTTTGAATAAATCTTTATAGATAAATTCTTGTGTATCGTATGCTGGACGGAAGTTTTCGTTACCCTTCAACGCTTGTGAGTAAGGAATATCTCCCCAACGGTCTGTCATATGCCAGAAATAGTAAGCTTTTAAGATTCTTGCTACAGCTATTTGATTGTTATTAGATCCGTATGCTGCAACATCTCCTTTAGTTTCTGGATCTGAATTTAGATCAATAATTTTCTGTAAGTTAATCAATGGACCTGCGTATATTCCATTGAAACTCCATTGAATGGTCTCGTATCTATCTGCAGAAGTATATTGCTTATTTGCTATCTGTTGACTGTAAAGTGAACCTTGTTCAGCCGTAATTAGATCGGCAATAGATCTTTCAGAACGTGTTAATAAAGAGGAAGCAATTGGCTTCGATGGATTGTTCGGATCAACGTTCATGTCACCGAAATCCGATGGGTCACAAGCTGTCAGCAAAAAGATGGAAACAGCAGTTGTATATAAATATTTAATATGTTTCATTGCAAACAAATGATTAAAAATGATTAGATACCTAATTTGATGTTAAAGCCCCATGAGCGTGCGGCAGGAAGCTGACCACCCTCAGACCAAACACTTTCTAATTCCGATGGATCCAATCCTTTCACGGGTTGTCTCAAGATAAATACATTTCTACCTACTGCACCCACATAAATGGATCGGATAGGTAAACGGTTCTCAAATACAGAAGTAGGTACTTGATATCCTAAGCTAACTTCACGTAGTTTCGCATACGATGCATCATATAGCCAACGTTCGTGAAGACGGAAGAGTGATTTCCAATAGTCAGAAGCTTCAATGAATTTTGTATTTTCTGAACCATCCACCAAGACTCCATCAGCTTTTAATCCTCCACCTGATGCTACAGAGTTACGTTGTTCTACTCCGTTTTCATTTACTCCTACTGTCTCAATTCCTAGACCAGAGTAGGCATTAAACATACGAGATACAGAATATACTTTACCCCCTTTCTGGAAGTCAATATTGAAGTTAGCAACTAGGTTTTTATATTTCATGGTATTTACCAAACCTCCAGTATAATCTGGTAGAATTGATCCTAATACGACATTGTTATCAAACGCATATGTTCCATTTGCATTGACAATCGGACGACCGTTGTTCGGATTATCAATTGCATTGCCTTGTGCATCTTTGGCTTGGAAACGACGGAAACCTCTACCAACCAATAGACCAAATGCTTCACCGACACGTGCATTGACGGTTGGACCAAATGCCGTAGAAGATCCAGATACACTTGTTCCAATACCATATGCTGCAAATGTTGGAAGCTGATAGTTAGTTAAACCTTCAGCCAGTTCTTTCACAATTGTTCTAGCTCGTGCAATATTGAAGTTTACCTCCCATTCAAAGTTTTTCTTTCTTACAGGAATGAAAGTAGCTGCTAGTTCTAAACCGTAGTTGGTGATATTTCCTGCATTGACGAGTGCCGTGTTAAAACCACTCGTAGATGGTACAGAGAGCGGAAGAATTTGATTGATATTCTCACGACTGTAGTAGGTGAAGTCGAAACCAATTCTATCCTTTAAGAATTTGATTTCTGTTCCTAAATCATACGATTTAGATAAAGTTGGTTTTAGACTGGTGTTCGGTAATTGTGATGGCAAGCTCATGATTGGTAAGCTACCCGCAGCACTTGCTGAATAAACTGGGTAGATTTGGTATGGATTGGTATCGCTACCTACCGTTGCCCACGATGCTTTGATTTTACCAAATGAGAGAATTGGTTGGTTTTTCATGAACTCAGAGAACACAAAACTTGTCGCAATCGAAGGATATAGATAAGAATTTGCGTTTACTGGTAAAGTAGAAGACCAGTCATTACGAATAGTAGCGTCTAAATATAAGAATCCTTTGTAACCCAATGATGCCAATCCATATACAGAGCGAACTTGACGTTGTGTTGTTCTGTACGTAACAGCCGGTCTGTCTTTTGAAGCTGAAATATTGTAGAAGTTTGGTATAGAAAGACCACCATTTGTACTCATTGATGAAAATAGACGCTCCTCATTCCGAAGATTACCACCTACAGATAGATCAAGTGTTAGGTCACCAATACGTTCCCGATAATCCGCTAAGAATTCGTAGTTCCATTCTGTAAAACGGTCATCTGATGCAAAGAATCCATCTTGGTTCAAGCCGCCAGTTGTAACACGGAAATTATCGTTCACATATCGGCTGTTGTTACGAATCCATCCTTGTACAGAGAATTTGGTATTGAATTGATACTTCAAGTTAATATCCCCATATACTCTGTCACGAGATGAATTATACACGTTTTCGTACACATCATAGTATGGATTGTCCCAATAAAGTGGACGTGTGTTTTCTGGTCCGTTGATATTCCATGAGTTAAATGTACCATCTGGATTTTTATAACTACTTAAAATATCCATATCAACTTGTCTTTGGAACCACTGGTTGAACGAACCTGCTAGACCTTGTCCATAACCTTCCAAAGGACGTCCTCTTTGTGCTTCAACTAAGTAATTGATATTGGCACCCGCTGTTAGTTTTTTAGAAAGATTGAACGTCGTATTTAAGGTAATGAAGTTACGCTTTAGTTGCGTATTCGGGATTGGTAACGTCCGGTCAATATTCGTATAAGACAAACGGTACGTTGCATTGTCTGACCCACCGCCAATCGTTACGTTGTTATTCAAGTCAACGCCTGTTTGATAAAAGTTTTTGACGTTATCAGGTTGAGGATTCAATGGCACTTCTTTCCCAAAACCAGGGTGAGATGTGAACCAAGAATAATACGGACGATACGGCGTACCATCCATTTTAGGTCCCCAAGATTCATCCGCATAATATTCTAACATTTTTTGGCCGTTGAATGATGCCCAATCAGACGGATGTATAGCTGGATTGAATTCAAATGTAGTCCAATCTTGTGAATATCCACCTGCGTACTCGTTTTGATACGGAGGTAAGTTATAGACGCTTGAAAATGTCGTTGCTGAGTTGATATCTACTTGCATCCGACCTTTTTTCGATTTTTTACTATTCAATACAATTACGCCATCCGCAGCTCGCTGTCCATAAATAGCTGTTGCGGCAGCTCCTTTCAAGACAGAAATAGACTCGATATTATCCATGTTTACGGCACTTAAATCTACAGGCGTACCATCTAATACATACAAAGGAGAAGCATAGATGGATAGCCCCGTTGCCCCACGGATTAATAAATTGGGCTCTCTGAACGAAGTAGAAGGCGCTCCCTGTAGTTTTACCCCCGCAATTTTACCAGATAATGCACTCGCTACATTGGTTTCTTTGGCGAATGTTAGCTTATCCGATTTCACGGTTTGCATGGCAGTACCTACGGCTTTCTCCTCTTTCACACGACCCAAAGCAGTGACTACTACCTCAGAAAGTGTACGTGGATCAGTCACTAATACGACATTGATAACACTCTTGTTACCAACCAAGATTTCTTGTGCATCCATACCTACAAAGCTAAAAACCAATGTTTGATTAGATGCGACGTCAATGGCGTAGTTCCCCTCCATATCAGTTTGTGTCCCTTTGGTTGTTCCCTTGATTTGAACAGATGCGCCAGGGATTCCAGAGCCATCTTCGGCAGAAGTTACCTTACCCGTCACCTTTGATTGGGCATACGATACCCAGACCAAACAAGTGAAGAGCATGGAAAGAAGTAGTTCTCTTTTCATACGAAATAAGATTTTGATTAAAATTTAAAAGAAGCAAATCTTAGAAGTAAGTCTTGTCCAAAATATGATGGTAATCATATTTTGGGTAAATACCCCTTTTTTATCCATGAAATCTGATATTCAGTCTTTGATTGGTTGAAAAAATCTCGTGAAATATATTTATAAATAGATGAAAATGTCCTTTCTCCTATGTTTTCGCGTATAAGTATGACTATATTAGAGCCAAAAAGGGGTAGCCTAGACTACCTCTTTTTGGGTTTATTCCAATATGTATTTGTTCGCTACGCGGATGCGGCAAAATTTGCCTTTTATTCTTTCCGGAGTAAAAACACAGCTTCAATCTCTACAGGAACTCCTTTTGGAAGGGAGCTCATGCCTACAGAACTTCGCGCGCCAAGCCCATTTTCTCCCCAAAGTGCCACAAAAAGTTCGGTACATCCATTGATTACAAAGGCATGTTCTTTGAAGTCACTCGTCGAATGAATCATACCCAAAACCTTTACGACACGTTCAATTTTATCGAGGCTTCCTAGGTGGTGTAGTAGCGTAGCCAAGATATTTTGACCTACTTGGTGTGCTGCTTGTTTCGCTTCTTCCTTGCTGAGACCGTTTTCACCTACATGCCCAATCGGATAGGTTCCATCCGGATAAAAAGGAAGATGTCCGGAAACATAAACAAGGTTTTCTACAACCAAGCAGGGCGCATATACGCCGCCTGGCTCCGATGCTTTGGGAAGAACCAAGTGAAGCTCCGCAAGGCGCTCCATGGGTGTTTTAGGATTCATACGAAGTTTTTTTTGAAAATGTAAAAATGAATATATTGAGCATCAGAGGCTTATGTAATTCCTGGTTCGGGCTATTTGTTTTGAGAGCTAAATCGAACTAGGCAGCTAGGCGTATCATGTGCAAAGATAAAGTCAAAAAATAGTATATCACAACCTACGTATAAGTGAACGCGGTTCATCCGGCGACCAGTCAAAGGAAAAGAATATCCTTGGATTTTTCGGACTAAAATAGTGGATTGGGTGTAGAAAGAATAGAAAATAGGCCTGTTTTACTATTCGGAAAAGCCCCTGAAATCCATACATAATGAACTATTCTCATGTGTAACGCGATGCTTTCTCTGGAAGGTTGATTGACTAGAAAACCTATTTTATCCATTGGTTTTCTTCTAGAATATTGCAGGATACATAGATTGTTTTATTTGGGGGGATGAACATATGTAATCTTCCCCAGAAATAGCTACGCTAATTGATGTAGTATTTTTAATTTAGGCATAAAGGAAATGGTTTAAAATCAAAACTCCTAGCAAGCCAACAACAGAAACGATGGTTTCCATGACTGTCCAAGTTCGTAGTGTATCCCGAATAGATAACTGAAAATACTCTTTGTACATCCAAAATCCACCATCGTTCACGTGGGAACACATCAAACTTCCTGCACCAATCGATAAAACCATGAGTTCAGGTGAAAGTCCCGTATGGCTTTCAAAAATCGGCGCGATAATCCCGACAGCCGTCAAGCCTGCTATCGTCGCAGAGCCTATCGCAATACGAACCGCCCCGGCAATCAGCCAACCCAAAACAAGCGGGTGGACCGGAATATCCCGCAAGCTATTGCCTAATTCAAAGCTAATTTTACTAACTGCCATGATCTCTTTCAATGCCCCAGCCCCCGCAATAATCAATAGCAACATCGCGATACTTTTGAAGGCATCTTCCAAAGATTTTGATACTTCTTGCATACTTTTTCCTTTCCGAACACCTAAAAAATAGATAGCTACTAACAGGGAAATGAATAAACTTATGTACGGCTCGGCAAGGAGTTGAAACCAAGGATAAGCCCCCAAACTAGATTTGAAAAGTCCTGCTCCTGAGAGTAAAAAAACAGGTAATAAGGCCACAAAAAAACTAATACCAAGGGAGGGCATATTTTCTTTTTGTAGGGAGTTTGTCTTTTTGTATTCTTCAGGAATTGGTGCGTTTATTTTCGAAAGTTGGCTGCCAAAGATGGGGCCTGCAAGGGCAATAGCTGGAATGGCGACGCAAATTCCGTAAAGGAGTGTTTTGCCTAAATCTGCGTTTAGTTGTTGTGCAATTGCAGCCGGAGAAGGGTGTGGAGGTAAATAGCCGTGTGCAACAGAAAGCGCTGCCAACATAGAGATTGCTATCGGAACAACAGGAAGGCTTGTTTGAGCGGCTAAAGCAAAAACCAAGGGAACAGCAATGACGAAACCAGCATTGTAAAATAGGGGAATCCCGATAATAAAGCCAGCCAATGCCATTGCCCAACGGAGATTTTTTTTGCCAAAAAGCTGATACAGCGCTTGTGTGATTCGGGCTGCCGCGCCACTGTCTGCTACAAATTTACCCAACATCGCACCAAAGCCAATGATGAGCGTTAAGTCGCCCAAAGTATTCCCAATACCCGTTTGTATGGTTTTTCCAATTAAGGAAACATCCATTTGTCGAGCCAGCCCCAGCCCAATGGACACAAGGACAAACGTAAGAAATGTATCAAATTTGAATACACCAATACACACGATTAAGGCAAATATAGCCAAACTTATTTGTAAAAGAGTCATGTAAAGTAGGTCGGTTGAATATCGCCCAATTTACCATTTTCTTTTTCTTTTATTGATAGAAATAGCCGTTTTTATCCGATAGACACCTTGTATTCTCCATAAATTCGTGCGTCAAAAGTTTAATTTCAAAGATTCATTTTTCAAAAATTCACTTAATTCGCTTGTCGTTAGTTTATAATAGAACGATGTCGTCGGCGTGTGCAACAATGTTTTTTCCTTCCGAAGGATGTTTGCTCGGAAAGCCTATTTTTGTTCGTGCAATAGCCAATGTTTCGCCTTCTGGAGAGATGATTTCTACGACTTCTCCCGCCTCAAATTCACCCGTTATTTGCACGATTCCGACAGAAAGTAAACTATTTCTTTGCGCTAATGCGTTGGCTGCTCCTGCGTCTATGTGTATTTTACCCGTAGTGAGGCTACCACTTGCTAACCAACGATTGCGGGCTGTCAAGGAAGCCACTTTTGGGTGAAAATGGCTACCACTCTTGCCCGTAAAAGCAGCAAGCAGACCTTCGGGTTCATTCATTCCAAAAATAATGGTTCGAATGCCCATGCGTGTTGCTAGTTTGGTAAATGTTAATTTCGAAGCCATTCCACCCGTTCCAAGATTTGATTTTGAGGTATCCACCATTTCCCAAATCGTTGCATCAATTTGTGGGATGTCACGAACGATTTCTTTGTTTTTATCCAATAAGCCTCCCGCAGAGGTACAAATCAATAGGGTACTTGCTCCAAATCCGACGGCAATGAGGGTAGCTAATTCATCATTATCCGAAAACTTTAATTCTCGATTGCTCACAACATCATTTTCGTTGGCAATCGGGATGATGCCGTTGTCCCAAAGGGCTTGATATGTTTCTTTTAACTGTAAAAACTGTTCTCGTTGTGCAAAATGTTGGCGCTCGCAAAGACTTTGTGCAACAGAAATTCCATACGGCGCAAAGTGACGGGCATAAATGCCGAGAAGAAGGGGATTCCCAACAGCAGCAGCAGCTTTTCGTTGTGCGATTTCTCCGCTATACTGCGCGATAAACTTTTTCCCTGCACCCACCGCACCTGAAGATACCAAGACAATGTGATGATTATGAGCGAGTTGTGCTACTTGTGCGGCAATCCGGGCGATGACCTGTTCGTCTGGTTCCCCTGAAACACGGGTAATAGAAGCTGTTCCAAACTTAATGACAAGAATTGGCTTAGACATGTATTTTGTTTAAAAAGAGGTGGAAATTCAGGTGTAAATGTACTAAAATGTTGGTGTTTCAAAAAGAAACGGCAAAGAGAAACTCCTTGCCGTTTGCTTGCACATATGTAAGTTAAACCCTATAAATAAGTTCTTTTTATTTCTTAATTTCTGCTTTTTTTGTTCATTCGTTCTTGTAAAATACGCATCGCGGGCGTTTCTGTATCGTCAAACTGCCCGTCTGATGATGCCCAAAAAAAAGCGATTAAAAATGCGCCAGCAACTAGCAATGCCAAGATGACTAACCCAACAATGACTCCCATATTTTTATGTATTTAGACGGTAAATTCGTGCTTTCCAGTATGTTAAGCCAACCGCAATCAAGACGACACTTAAGGAGCTCAAGGGCATGAAAATCGCGGCAATGACTGGAGATAAAGTTCCTGTTACGGCCCAACTGATGCCAATGATATTATAAACCAAAGAGAACAGAAAGCTAATTTTAACAACTTGAACGGTATCTTTGGCAAAAGCTAAAAACACAGGAAGTTTTTCCCAAGATGACGCATCCAACAAGGCATCTGCGGCGGGTGTAAATACGTGTACTTCTTCTGAAATCGCAATACCTACATTGCTTTGTTGCAAAGCACCTGTATCATTCAAGCCATCTCCTATCATACAAATCATTTCTCCCTCGGCTTGTTTTCTTTGGATAAAGCTGAGTTTGTCGATCGGTTTTTGATGGAAAAAACGATTTTCTTTTGCAAAATAAGGCGCAATTATTTCCTCTTGACGTTTGTCATCACCTGACAGTAGGATTGTCTTCACCGTTTTTTGTAAGGCCGTAAGTACCACCTCCCAATTTGCTCGAAAACGCGGTTGGATAGAAAAATAACCAATTATGCTTCCATCAATGCCAATATACACACGTGAGCCTATCTCGGTTGATGAATTTGTATCCTCAAAATTCCTTGCTATCCATTCGGCTTGTCCAACTTGAACATGTATGTTTTTACACCATCCTTCTATCCCAAAACCAGGCACTTCTTTGCTGCTTTCAGGAGAAAGGGCAGGAGCATTCGCTTCTTCTCTTAAATGAGTGGCAATGGCTTTACTTAACGGATGCGATGATTGCTCCGTGATGCCAAGAATCATCTGCGAAATATCTGTTGTCAGTTCTTTACCTTGATACGAAACATGTGCTTTTTGGCTGCTTGTAAGTGTTCCTGTTTTATCAAAAACAAAAGCGGTTACTTCAGTTAATTTTTGCAAGACATGCTGGTTTTTGACATAAAATTTATTTTGCCCCAATATTCCTAATGACGTGTTCATCGCAAAAGGAAGGGCGAGAGTCAAAGCGCACGGGCAGGCAACCATTAAGACGGCTGTCACCGTTGGCCAAACAAGAGCGCTATCGACAAATCCCCAATAAATTCCAGTTGATGTAGCAATAAATAGTGTAAGTAACGTGAAATATTTACTGAATGCTTCTGCGAGAACGGTTGGTGGGTGCGCTTTTTCTTTTTGAAAAGTGGCATTGTTCCAAAGTTGTGTTAGATAACTTTGGTCGACTGTCTTGAGGACTTTTAGTTCTACGGTCTGTCCGAGTTGGCGACCTCCAGCATAAATCTTCTCACCAATACGCTTGGTGACAGGTAGTGACTCGCCCGTTACAAAGCTGTAATCTATCCAAGCTGTTCCTTGTATGACTTCGCTATCGACGGGGATAAGAGCCTGCGGACGCACCAAAATCCGGTCATTTATTTCTAAATCTTTGATAGATACATACGTCGTGAGGTCATTGTTGATGCGCTCCACCGCCAGCGGAAAGTAGGACGTGTGGTCGCGCTTGAATGTCAAAAATGCGTATGTTTTCTGCTGAACCCATTTGCCAACTAATAGAAAAAAAACCAATCCCGCCAAACTGTCCCAATAACCTGCGGTTCCGTGTGCGAATGTTTCGTACAGACTTCTGAAAAATAGCGCTGATATTCCCAAAGCAATAGGAATGTCCACGGAGACGCTTTGTGTTTGTTTTTTGAGCAATGCAAGGATGCCTTTCCATGCACCTACGAGATAGTCTTGCGCTCCATAAAAATAGACGGGCAGCGCCAAACCAAAGTTTAGATATAAAAAGAAGGCTTGTAGAAAAGAATCTTGAGCGGAGGAATGGTCTATTTTAAAGTATTCGGGGAAGCTTAATAACATGCTATTCCCTAAACAAAATCCGACGACGGCAATTTGGGTAAGTAGTTTTCTATCCTGCTTTTTGTTCCCTTTTTGAACTGAATTCTCTTGTAAAACCGGTTCGTATCCAAGTGTTGTTAATAGCGTGACGAGTGTAAATACAGAAACGCGGCGAGGATCAAACTGAATAGTAAGTTTCTTTTCTGGAAAATTTAATCGAGAATGATACACGCCTTCTTGTATTTTAGGCATGTTCTCAAGTAACCAAACACAAGATGAACAATGAATCGAAGGTATGTAAAGTGTGATTGATGCTTGCGTTTCAGACGAAAAAGTAAGCAAACTATCTGCAATAGAGGTGTTTTTTAAGAAATCAAATCGACCTTCAAATGATTTAGCTTTGAGACTGACTCCCTTGTTTTGCTCTAAATCATAATAGCCGCATAGGTCATTGGACTCCAATAAGTCATAGACTGCCAAACACCCTTGGCAACAAAAAGTCTTTTCTTCTTTCTGCCAAGAATCCGTTGCGCAGTCTTCACCGCAGTGGTAACAGATGGTTTTTATTGGGGTACTTACATGTTCCATGTAGAAAGCGATTGAATGCGCTACAAAGGTCTCGCAATATGTTCATTGCTAAGTAGGGGATAGGTCACGATGAAATATGATATATGTCATAATTTATCTATGTTGTACAGAAAAAGTCCACTTAGTAAAATCATTTGGATTATATACAGAAAACTAAGTAGTTTTGGGTTGAAACCATTTGTCACCTCATAACATGTCAATTCTTCAATTTCCATCTACTTCACCTCGAGAAGAGGTGTTCTCCTCCATTGAAAACTACCTTGCAGACGCTGGATTTACCGTTGTCTCCAAAGATTTTACACGCCCGTGGGGAGGTTTTTTTGTTCTCGATGAAACGCAAGTTCCCTCATTTATCGAGACCTTTTTCCCTCACTTATCCCTTGCAGATTTTGAAGGATTTGATAAATTAAGTCCTAAAATTTTAATCGTTGCCCCCGAAAAACGCCTCTCTTGGCAATACCATCACCGCCGTGCAGAAATTTGGAAAGTAATCGGTGGAGAAGCGGGTGTCGTTATTAGTGATACCGACGAAGAAACGTCTGTAACTCAGCTTTCAGTAGGAACTGTCATCCACTTAAATCAAGGAGAAAGACATCGATTAGTGGGTTTGAGTACGTATGGCGTTGTGGCTGAAATTTGGAAACATACGGACAAAGAAAATCCGTCTGATGAGGAAGACATCGTGCGTGTGCAAGATGATTTTGGTCGTTGATGCGTTTGTTCTTAAATGTAAGAAAGACCAACGAATGCTGTTCAATTCGTTGGTCTTTCTCTTTTTATTTCGGGAATGATGGACGAACCTCAATCTTACTTGGTAAGGTTCTCGCAGGCATTTGAATCAAATCTACGACCATTTGTCCTATATCTTCCGGCTGGATTTTCCAAGCATCAGCCTCAGAAGGCGTATGATTATTGAAATAAGTAGCCACAGAACCCGGCATGATTGTCGTAACCTTGATACCTTCTTTGCGTAAATCCATCATCATGGCTTGTGTAAAGCCAACAAGTCCAAATTTACTCGCATTATAGGCGGTTCCTGCCGGGAAAAAGTTGGTTCCTGCTAAACTCGCAATGGAAATGTAGTAGCCTTCACTTGCCTTTAATGCCTCAAGTGTCGCTTTTGCTGTAAAAAAAGCACCTGTTAAATTTACATCTATTGTTTCTTGCCATTGTTCAATACTTAAATCTTGGATTGGAGCAAAATGACCGATACCTGCATTGGCAATGACATAATCTATGCGCCCCCAAACATCCAAAACAAAACGAACAGCTGCTTCTTGCGAAGCATAATCACGTACATCAGAAGCAATTCCGATGGCAAATCCTTCTTTCTGTTTATTAAGAAATTCTGCCGTTTTTTCTGCCGCTTCTTGTGTTCTTCCTGTTATCGCTACACGCACGCCTTGTGCAATCAGTGCTTCTGCAATCCCTAAACCTATTCCTTTTGTACCTCCCGTAATGAAGGCAACTTTGCTTGGTTCTGACATAATTTCTTTGTTTTTTTTAAGTAGATTTATCCCCTCTTAGAACAATTCTGTTTTTCTATCCGTTCATTGTTTGTATGTTAAATCCCACCAATGATACCTTTTTCAATCATCGTAGCCGTTGCTCAAAATGGGGCAATTGGCAAGGATAATGCCCTTTTGTGGCGTTTATCTTCTGACCTAAAGCTCTTTAAGTCACTTACTACGAACCATGCTGTTATCATGGGTCGAAAAACCTATGACTCCATCGGTCGCCCATTGCCCAATCGTATAAACGTGGTTATTTCCCGCCAAGTTGATCTTATTTTGGAAGGTGTCTTTGTTGTTTCGTCTCTGAAAGATGCATTGGCGTTTGCATCAAAAGAATTTCCTGAAAAGTCTCTTTTTGTTATTGGTGGAGGAGAAATTTATCGCCAAGCGCTGCCTTCCGCAAACCGGCTATTCAGAACGCTTGTTGAAACAACCTGCGACGGTGATACTTTCTTCCCTGATTTATCGGACGAATGGCACTGTGTTTCTCGTGTTCATTACCTGAAAGACGAAAAAAATGAGTTCGATTTTTGGTTTGAAACTTGGGAAAAATAAAAAATGCGATGCTAAAAATTGCCTATCACTCGATTTATAAACATCCATTGCCCGAAGGACATCGTTTCCCTATGTTGAAATACGAGCTTATTCCTGAACAATTAATCTACGAAGGAACGGTTGAATCTGCTCATTTCTTCACGCCCGTTCTTCAATCAGATATCAATCGGTATATTTTGGGCGTGCATGATGAAACGTATGTGAAGGCACTACAAGACGTGGCGATTGACCCAAAAATGGAACGAAAAATTGGTTTCCCGGTCACTGGAAAACTCATCGAAAGGGAATGGCTCATCACGCAAGGTACTATTTTGTGTTGCCAATATGCTTTACAGTACGGTATCAGCATGAATATCGCTGGAGGAACACATCATGCCTACCCAGACAGAGGGGAAGGATTTTGTTTGTTGAATGATGTGGCAGTTGGTGCAGAGTTTCTCCTACAAAATGAGTTGAGTAAACAAATTTTGGTCATTGACCTCGATGTGCATCAGGGAAATGGCACGGCGGTTATTTTTCAAAATAGACCTGAAGTTTTTACTTTTTCAATGCACGGAAAAGACAATTATCCACTCAAAAAAGAAATATCTGATTTGGATATTGCCTTGCCTACAGGAACAGAGGATGACGCGTATCTTCGTTTATTGGATTTCCATTTATCCTTACTTTTAGACACGGTAAACCCAGATTTTTTATTCTTTATTTCTGGAGTGGATGTTTTGTCAACGGATAAATTAGGTAAATTAGGGATGACGATGGAAGGGTGCCAAGAACGGGATAGACGTGTGATTCAGGCTGCGAGTGAGCGAAATATTCCGCTGGTGATTTCAATGGGTGGAGGATATTCTCCGCAAATAGCTACGATTATTGAAGCCCACTGCCAAACATTTCGCTTGGCAGCAGACTATTCGGAATGGGGCTTTCAAAAGTTCAAAAAATAAGAAGTTGTTTGCGTTAAGTTTTACATACGACAAGATGAACGCAAGGTATTTCTTGTTTACTTACCCTTAAAAACTGGTTTTCTTTTTTGTAAGAATGCCATTACGCCTTCGCCGAAATCATTTGTTACGCCACAAGCTGTTTGCCCGACCGCCTCTGCCTCCAAGACTTCTTCTAATGTAGAATTTAGACTGGCGTTGAGCACTTTCTTCATCTGTCCGATAGCAAATGTTGGGGCTTGTGCATAATAGGCAATCAATTCCTCCATTCGTTTATCGAGTTCCTCCCACGGGTGCATTTCAGTTACTAATCCGAGCTGAACAGCTTCCTGGATTGCAACCTTTCTTCCTGTACTACAAAGTTCAAAAGTGCGTTGCATCCCGACCAATCTAGGTAAAAAATACATAGAACCTGCATCGGGCATAAGTCCGATACCAATAAATAATTCGGAAATATACGTGTCCTCACGCGCGATAATCATATCACAAGCCAGCGCAAGCGACAAGCCTGCCCCCGCAGCTACACCGTTTAATTTGCAAATAATGGGTTTGGGTGTAGAACGAATTGCCTGAATCATGGGATTATAATTCTCACGAAGTGTATCACCCAAAGGGCGTGGAGAGGATTCTAGACCTGCTTTTAGATCAGCACCAGAACAGAAAGCTCTATCTCCTGAACCTGTCAAAATAACTACGCGAATGGTATTGTCTTGCGCAGCATCTTGCACGGCTTGTGTAATTTCTTGAATCAAAGCGGTACTCAATGCGTGAAAGACATCAGGGCGATGCAAGGTAATGGTGGCTACTTGGTCTTTTTTGTCAAAAATAAGATGTTGATACATACGTATAAATGGGTTTTAGTTGGGATGAGAATACCTCAAATGTACATTTTTTTGGAGAGAATGCCAATAACGAAAAGAAAGGTAATTCATTAGAAGAGTTAACTTATAGAATAAGGTTTTATCTTTGTATAACTGTGTATCGATTACTTATTTAGAACATATATGTCAAAATCTATTCTGATTACCGGCGGTGCTGGTTTTGTTGGCTCTTCTTTGGCCATGTCCCTAAAATTTACTTACCCTGACTATCAAATTTATTGTTTGGATAATTTGAAACGAAAAGGCTCTGAACTGAACCTCCCTCGTCTCGCAGCAGCAGGAATCCATTTCGTTCATGGAGATATTCGGAACAAAGAAGATTTCGATAGCTTGCCTCTCGTAGATACGGTTATTGAAGCATCTGCGGAACCTTCGGTGTTAGCTGGATTAAATGGGGGCTCACCTGATTATCTCATCAATACCAATTTGGTCGGGACGGTCAACTGCCTCAACTATGCTGTGCGTGCAAAAGCGCAGTTTATCTTTTTGTCCACTAGCCGGGTTTATCCTATCAAGGCAATAGAAAAACTTCATTATGTGGAGTCAGATACGCGATTTGAATTAGCTAAAGAACAGCCGATCCGGGGAGTGTCAGACAAGGGGATTGCGGAGGATTTTCCGTTAGATGGAGCTAGGTCATTGTATGGTACAACCAAATTGGCTTCCGAATTATTGATTCAAGAATACCAAGAATTTTATGGATTACAAACCGTCATCAACCGTTGTGGTGTACTGACGGGCCCGTGGCAAATGGGAAAAGTGGACCAAGGTGTGATGGTTCTCTGGATTGCCAAACACTTCTTTGAGCAATCGCTTGCCTATATTGGGTACGGTGGATTAGGCAAACAAACGCGAGATATGCTGCATGTCAAGGATTTGTATAGATTGGTTGATTGGCAAATTCACCACTTAGAACAAATAAACGGAGAGATTTTTAATGTCGGTGGTGGACGTGAAGTTAGCGTTTCTCTTCAAGAATTAACCGAAATTTGTCAACGAGTAACAGGCAAGACCATCCCGATTACACGTGTAGCTGAAAACAGACCTGCCGATATTCGTTTGTACCAAACAGATAATTCGAAAGTAACAGAACGGACAGGCTGGAAACCTGAAATCGGGATGGAGCAAATTGTAGAAGAAATTACGGCTTGGCTTGATGAAAATAAGGCTATTTTAGCTCCTATCTTGAAATAATTGAGCGCTATCCATTCACAAAAAACTCCTTACAGAATGACTGCAAGGAGTTTTTTGTGTGAATAAGAGGAATAAATTACGCTTTTCTTGATAAGTCAGCTAATAATTCAACCCAATTGTCAGAGTCGTTTAGACTTTCAACCAATTCCCAATGTTCGCCCCCTTTTTCCTCGAAAAGTTCTTTGTATTCTTCTCCAACCTCAATGGTAGTTTCCAGGCAGTCAGCTACAAATGCAGGAGAGAAGGCAAGTACGCGTTTGATACCTTTTTTGGCTAATTCTTTGATGGTATCCTCTGTATAAGGCTGCACCCATGTTTCTTTGCCAAGTCTTGACTGAAAGCAGGTCGTGTAGCTTCCTTCTTTCAAACCAAGTTCCTTCACAAGCAAACGGGTTGTTTCAAAGCATTGTGCTCTGTAGCAATGTTGGTTGAGTGCATGAATGGTATCGCAGCAACTTCCTAATTTACATACTTCCTTTGTACAGTCTCCTTTTCGGATTTGCCTTGCTGGAATGCCGTGGTAACTGAATATGAAATGATCGTATTCGTGCTCTTTTATGTGTTTTTGTGCATTATCTACAAATCCTTTGATAAACAGGGGATGGTCATAGAAATTATTAATGAAACTCATTTCAGGAATAACTTGCCATTTTGTCACCAAGCGCATGACTTCCTCGTAAACAGACCCTGTAGTGGCTGACGCATACTGAGGGAAGAAAGGGAGCACGATGATTTTTGATACACCCATTCTCCGAAACTCCTCAAGTCCACTTTCAATGCTGGGACTTTGATAGCGCATGGCAAGCCGAACGACGTATTCGTCACCGAGTTTTTCTTGCAGAGCCACTTCATTATCTTGGCCGTAAAATTTAAGTGGAGAGCCTCTATCTGTCCAGAGTTCACGGTAGGTTTTAGCTGACTTAGGCGAACGGAAAGGCGCAATGATTAAATTTACAAGCATCCATCTTGGGATAAACGGAAAGTCGATGACGCGTCCATCCATCAAAAATTGACGTAAATATTTGCGTACATCAGGGGTACTTGGACTATCAGGAGTACCTAAATTAACGATTAAAACACCGGTTTTTTTCACGAGTAGTTGTTAGTTTGTAATGTGTGCAGGTTTAGTAAATTCAGTATAAACTTGGTCAGGAAGAGTAGAGAATACGCCGATATTGGTCAAGTCACGCGGGCCTCTTTCTCCTGAGAGCTGGATTTTCCCAAAGGTTTTGTATTCTTCCCATGGGAGTACAAAGCGTGGTTTTTCGTCTGTATTTTTAGCAAAATAAGCCCATTGAGTGACTAAGTGAGAAGTTGGGTCGAAATAAACCAAGTATTTATTGTCAGGAGTTACGCCAACGGCCGAAAAAGTTAGTTCAATGACGTCTGCTAGCGTTCCTTTTTCTGTTTTTTGCTGTCCTTGGTACCGGAGTGTCACGCCTGGGTCCAATAATTTATACGGCATTACCAACCAATAGGAGTCGTTAATCCAAATGTTTTTTGCTTGTGTTAATGCTTTTTGCAAGCTATCCGCTTGGGTAATGATTTGTCCTTTTACCATTGCTTTGCCCGTCATATTTTGGACATTGAGGAGGTAAATGGTTTGGTTATCAGGTGTTTCTATGCGTACATTTCCTGTCCATTTGTCCCAAGTTAGGGTTCTAGCACCAAAGAAATTCCAAGTAATATGGCGGGTATTGTCCCACGCTTTTTTGCCACCCATGGCTTTTAGAACTTGTTTGGCTAATTCTTCTGACTTTTTATCGGCATTTTGGGCGTTTCCTGTCAAGGTAACAGACAAAATCAAACTTGCGATGAAACAGAAGCGAAGTAGGAGTGTTTGCATAATCTTTTTGTTGAGCGATTTTGTGGTAATTCTCGTCTAAAGTAACCTGAAAATGGCAATTTTTGTTCGTAAATCGAGCAGGAATCCGATTTTTATAGCTTAGCGAAAACCACTTAATAAATAAATCAAATTTATTTTGCGAAATTTCGCTACCTGATTTACCTTTGTAGAGTCGTTTGTACATTTCATCATTCAAAACTGAATTTATCATGGAAGATAAACTTACCACAAAGCCCGTTACTTCGGACTCATCGGCTATTTTAAGCATCAAAGACTGCCTTAGAATGATTGGGGTTCAAGAGGTAACAGCGAATGTTTTCGCACTTCCTAGTAAAAAAAAGACAAAAGCAACCGCGTAATCGCCCACTTTTGTTAATTGTTTCTTTTCTTTATGTAGTTGTTTAAATAATAAATTCCCCAGAGTACTTACACTGGGGAATTCTTTTTATAGTTGCTTTTCTTCAATTAATAAGCCCGAACTGTCTTACCTTCCATGAAATTGATAAAGGCTTTGTTAACGACGCGATTTCCACCATTTGTCGGGTAATCTCCTGTAAAATACCAGTCACCTACGTGATTCGGACAAGCCTTGTGCAAGTTGTCAACTGTTTGATAAACAACCTGGACTTCTGCTCTAATATCTGCTGGACGAATGATTTCAGCGATTTTCTCTGAAATTTCATCGTCCGTAAATGGTTCAAATAATTTCTTTACAATGTTCTCTTCTTGCGCTCTTCCTGTTTCTAATAAACCGACACAAGAAGCATAAACCTCATGGCGAAGATAATCCAAACCACGGTCTTTGAGTAAGCCAAGCATCGCCCGGAATGCTACAAATTCCTTTATTTTGGACATATCAATTCCGTAGCAATCGGGATAACGAATCTGTGGTGCGGATGAAACAATGACGATTTTCTTTGGCCCTAATTTATCCAATAACTTGAGAATACTTTTTTCCAATGTTGTGCCTCGAACGATAGAATCGTCAATGACAACAATGGTGTCAATCCCTTTTTTGATAACTCCGTGTGTCATTTCATAGACATGGGAAACCATCTCACTTCGGTCATCGTCGTTCGTGATAAATGTCCGCAATTTCACATCTTTGGAAACTAATTTCTCGAATCTAGGTTGGAAATTCAATAATGTATCCAACTCCTCATCTGAAAGATTTCCTTGTTTGATTTTATCTTTTTTCCATTGATTTACATACGTCTCCATGCCTTCAATTAATCCGAAATAAGCCGCTTCCGCTGTATTTGGAATATAAGAGAAAACAGTATTCTCAATGTCATAATCAATGGCTTGCAGTACCTGTGGAATCAACAGCTTGCCCAACTCTTTGCGTTCTTGGTAAATTTGTGGGTCAGAGCCGCGTGAGAAATAAATGCGTTCAAAACTACACGATTTACGGACGGTCGGCGTGAGAATATTCATTTCGTTGTATTCTCCGCGTTTATCAATTATCAACGCATTGCCGGGTTGTATTTCTTTGATTTCTTCGTAGCTTGCTCCAAACGCTGCCTTGATGGCGGGTCTTTCAGAGGCAACGACTACTACTTCCTCGTTTGCCCAATAATAGGCCGGACGAATACCGGCGGGGTCTCTGACTACAAAGGAAGCGCCATAGCCCGTAATCCCTGCCATGGCATAGCCGCCATCAAAATCACGGCAAGAACGGTGAAGAACGCGGTTCAAGTCCATGTTATCTTCAATAATATCAGATAAAGCGGGGTTTTCATAAATGCCCTTAAACCGCTCAAAAACGCGTTGGTTTTCCTCGTCCAGAAAATGCCCGATTTTCTCCATGACCGTAACCGTGTCTCCCTTGTCTTTCGGATGCTGTCCAAGCTTGACCAATTTCTTGAAAAGCTCTTCGGCATTTGTCATGTTGAAATTTCCTGCACACACTAGATTTTTGCTTCGCCAATTACTTTGTCGCAGCATGGGGTGGCAATTCTCGATTTCATTGCGGCCATGTGTACCATACCGAAGATGTCCCAACCATACTTCTCCAGTAAAAGGAAGGTTTTCTTGCAACCAACGCGCGTCTTTCATCTTATCAGGATCTGACTTGAGTAAAGCTCTGAATTTTTCGTTGATTTTATTGAAAATATCCACTACTGGACGGTTTTCTACGGATCTATACCTACTGATGTACCTGTGTCCAGGTGGAACGTCAATTTTGACGTTAGCAACTCCTGCGCCATCTTGGCCGCGGTTGGTTTGCTTTTCCATCATGACGTAAAGTCTATTGATACCGTATAACGGCGTGCCATATTTCTCGATGTAATAGTCGAGTGGCTTGCGAAGGCGAATGAGGGCAATACCACATTCGTGTTTGATAGCGTCGCTCATAAGAGAAAAAACGAGGTACGGGGATGGTTGTCTTGTACGACGAATTTTTAAAGTGCAAATTTCTATATATTCGCTTTGCGTTGCAAGAAATGCCGTACATTTATTCTATAAGCTTCTCTCTCGCGGATGAAAATTTAGGCTATTTAGATAAATTAGATGTATTTTTCGTATATCATTCGTACCTTTTCGTTCAATGAAATAATCAATTTCTTCTTCTTGTCGATAAAATATATGTATTCACTATGCCTGCGACTCGTTTTTACCTGTTGTTTTTTGGGAGTATCTACAATGTATGCCCAGTCTCGTTTTGAGGAATTTAATACCGTAGAAGCTCAAGTCGGTGTCTCTCGCTTTATCGGTGATTTAGCGCCCGTCACAAGCCCCGGCCAAGGTTATCGTTGGGGAGCAACTCTCAGCGGATTGCGACAAATGAATCCCTATCTAAAAGTGGGAGCAAGTATTTCTTGGACTAGAATTGGAGCTGATGATTTCTACTCTCCTGATGACATCTTGTTCGCACGCAATTTGCACGTTCGTAATGACATCAAAAGTATTCAATTAGAAGCGCGTTATTATTTAATTCCCTTGGAGTCAAATTATAGACAATCAGCTTCCATTTTTTATCCGTACCTCTCGGTGGGTGCGGGGTATCTTTGGCACAATCCTATGGCCCGTCTGCCTGTTTCGGTTGGGCGAGAGTGGACAAGTTTGCAACCTCTCGGAACAGAAGGACAAGGAATGAATCCATTGTTTGCTTCTCCCTACAAGAAAAATACGTATCAATTACCTGTGGGAATTGGATTTGAAATCATCAAAGGAAGTTATACGTTTGGTGCAAGTGCACAACTTCGGTTTACGGGTACAGATTACTTAGATGATGTTCGCGCAGAGTTTGCCAATCCTAACTTGACAAGGAATCCTACTTTGGTAGTACCTACCGATTTATACAATGACCGAGTTGTTTGGGGAACAATGTTGCAAAGACAAGTAGAACGAACGGCTGCTCGTGTAAATCGAGATAGAATTCCTCGTTTGCGTGACCTGCTAACGGGCAGAGGGTTACCGACTGGAGCGGAGACAACCACCGTTTTATCGCTTCCAGAACTTGGAATAGGGGCAGAGCGTGGGACTGTTGCTGGGAATGATATGTACGTATTTATCTGTTTCAAGATAGGATATATTATCCCTGATGGTATTCGCTGCCCTTAGATTAATTTACACCGATAGGAAAATTTTTAGCTGATTTCCCTTGAATAATTCGATTGAAGTTCCGTGAAAATTGTAAGCTAAGTCCGTAAACGAGTACATTTCCGTTGGCTTGCCCGCTCAAGAAAAAACTAGAGTTGGGGAGACTTCGTGAGTAGGCTTTCATTCGCCAAGTACCGTCATCTGTGAGCATGTAGTCAATCTCACCCCCAATCGTGAGTTGACCTTGCGGATTAAGTGCTGCAATATCTCCGTTCAAATAAGCACTTTTACCACTCAATCGAATCCTGTCGTTCAAGAGTTTGTATGAGATATTCAGTTGAGCATTGTTGAAATTTTGACGTACATCCCCAAGTTGAACACCCAATTCTAGATTTGGATCTAATTTATTGGCTAGATTCCCGATTTGATTGGAAAGAATATTATTCAAATTATCTATTAAAAATTGTTGTCTTAACGCATCTACAATATTATCAGGGAATAATTGATTGAACGCAAGAATACTGCTGACATTCCGGCTAAGCAATTGTTCATCGTCCTTTAGACGTTGTTGAAAAGCCAAGATTTGTGATTGATAAGTCACTGGAATTTGACGTTGATCAAATTCGATGGAAAACCCTACTTTTGGAACGAGTAAATTATCTCTCAAATGTACAATAACTCGAACGGGATAGCGGTTGGAGACTTCTGTGGAATTATTTGTCGAAATACCTGGAATTTCGCTCAATGGCACATTGGCAATGTAGGCGGCATCCATTTCAATTTGTGCATTGTAAGGGTCACCCGACCAAGTTATTTTGCTTCCGTCAGTAATTTCAAATTTCCGAAGAGATGCTAAATTTTGAAAACTGAAATCGTATTTCCCTGTTTTTACAGTATAAGGTCCTGTTAAAGAAAACCCACCTCTGGTGTCATAGTCTATAGTTAGTCGACCATTCCCATAAGCTAAAACACGGTCATTATTGGCTCTATCAAAGATAATCTCACACTCCGCTTCAGGCGTCAATGAGATATTTAGACTCATTTTCAAACCATTTAGATTTATAATTGGCTTAAAATCAATGTTTTTTGTTTCTAGTTCAGGTATGTTTTTTTCTATGTTTTGATTTTTTCCGATAAATGGAATTGTTTCTTCTTCAATATTGACACTCGTTTCTGTATCGAGCGGAATCGTCAATTTGGTATTTCGTTTACTCAATAAATTACCGGTAATCAAGACATTATTTACGTCTCCCGTGACATGTATATCTCCGGTTGCGTGAGCAAGCCCATAAAAGTCTGCGTTGTCTTTGAATGTTGTTTTCAAAAGTGCAAAGCCATCTCTATCACGTAGAAGTGCGTGTATATCCAGTTTGATGGGGCCTTTTTTGGGGTAGATAATACCCCCTGAAATAACTGCTTCGTTTCCATTTTGAGGTGCATCAAAAACTTTGAAACCACTTGCAGGCGCGAAAAATCCGTCAGGGCGGAGTTCAATTTCATCTGTAAAGTAAAGATCAGATTGCAACGCGTCGATACGCATTCTACCCGATGTAATCTTGACCTTTCCAGAGAATAACGGATGTTTGGGTGTTCCTTGTACGGTAAACTGCCCATTCATATTCCCCTCGAGTTTACTGAAAATATCACGTACAAAAGGTTGAAATACAGATACCTGACAACCAGAAAGGCGGCCTTCCAAGTCAAGCGGATCTTGTTCATTTTGAGCATCAAATGTGCCATTTACCAAAAGTATATCTTTCCCGGCATTTTCAATAGAAGCAAAAAGGAGTAATTTATCTAGATTACTTTCATAGCGCGAGCTTGCTGCGAGATTCCCGATAAGATACCCATCATTGGCCAAACTACTCACAAAAATATTACTTAGTATTTGTGGTTGAGCGTAGGTATTTAGAAGTGAAATTTTACCATTGACTATCCCCGTAATTTTTTCTTTGATGATGGGTTGAAGTGTTTTTAAGTCAAATTGATCAATGGAAATAAGCGCAACTTTACCTAATGTTTTACTGATTTCACCTTCAATTCCTACCTGTTGTTGTTGGTTTTCCAAGCGTACATTCAAAAACTGAAATCCAGCAGGGGTATAGGTGATTCGGTTATTTGGTGGGAGTTTCCAACGGCCATTTAAAATATCAACAAAGCTTTGATTAGAGTTGAGTGAAAGAACAAATTGATCGGGAGCTACATCGACTGTACCAACAATCGTACTTGTATTTGGTGTATTTGACTGATGAATTTCGCCCGTAAACGAAATGAGTTTTTGCCCCATCCAATCTGCTCGAAATAACAAATTTTCTGTGGTAATGGCATTCGAAAAAATTTGTTGTGCTGACTGAATGCCGAGTGTGGAATAGATAGCATTCTGTTGGATTGTTTTCTGTATTTTACCATTTAGTTGGCTAGATAAAAATAGAGAATTTCCAATAGAAAGTGAGTCTAAAGTAGCATGAATAGTGAAAGTATTGGTAGTTCCTAAAATAGCTTCTCCCTCTAATTTTGACCCTGATGAAATCTTCCAATTCGGAAAAAAGTAAGTAAAAAATGGTGTAGCATTCCGAAACGTAACGGCATAATTTGCTTGACTGGAAACAGGAAGACGCACGGAAGAAACAGTGACTTTTTGTCCAGAAGTCCATTCATGTACACCAGTTTTCATAAAAATAGGTCGAAAATCGTTCAAGGCATATTGCAAAGCATATACTAAATCACTTGGTCGATAGGCACCACTAACTTGTGCTTCAAAAAATTCAGAATTTAAACTAAATTGGCGTTGACTCCCCTTATTTTCGGAGTACAAAAGAAGAGAATCTATTTTAAGTGATTTATCGGCTTGTATAAGTTCTGTATCCCAAAAATTCGCATAACCTACCCAATTATCGACTTCATTTCCGTCCATGTCTAAATTTAGACTTGTACGTAAAGAAATAGCATCATCTGATATGCCAAGTGGTTTCAAATGCGCTTTTTGTAAATTCCCATAGATAACAAATCGGTTGAGCGCACGGCTAAAATCTACAGTACCAGATACATCGGCTATTAAGTTTGGGTCATTTATATCAACGCGACCAGTAAAAATGGATTGTCCCATTTTTCCGTTCACTTGAATATTTTGGTAGTTATACTCTTGAAAATCAATTTGGCTAACCAACCCATCTAGTTGTAAAGTCGCAGTTTGAATGGTTAATCCCTTCCCATTAATATCTCCTGAAAATGAAATTCTATCCAATGTTTCCTCTTGAAATGTCAGTTTCCCTAGAGCAAGATTCGTAACCGTTACTTTTCCTTTATATGTAGAAAAGGTAGGATTATCTTCCAAACGTACCTGTAGAACTCCTTTTGCATCGCCGACACCTTTGGATTGAAAGGCAAAATCAGTCGTAAAGTCTCGGTAAGTACCTTTAAACCAACCTTCGAATTGGACATCCTCCCATTTTTTTACGTGTTTTTCATGCACATCAGCACCTACGTACTGTGCTACGTCAGCCTCAATCATTCGAGAGGCTTTGAAATCCAAATCCATAGTGGATTTTAGGTAGTAAGGCATTCCTTTGAACGCGATATTTCCTATAAAGTAGCTTTCCTTACCAAACTTTAGCTCAAAATTTTTGACTGAGAAGTCGTCTACGGTACCATCAAAATAGCCATTCAGTAGATATGTATCTTGATAAGGGTAGAGGCCAGGAGCGAATCGCGCCAAATCTTGCGATTGGAGTTGGCAATCGGTGAAATTGGAACGGATTTTTACGAGATGGTTGAAGTCATCGAAATCAACTGGTTCACGGTAATAAAGACCGATAAAGTCACGAATTTCAGAGTCATTGATGCGTGCATACAGCTTTTTCATGAGCATTTGCTGGCGTGAATAGAAAAAGTCTGTGTTGAGTTCATGGAGGCGCAAATTGCTGCGTTTATCAACTGCCTTGATTTGAGAACCTTGAAACGTAATGGTGTCGCCTTGGATGAAGAAATTTTTTAAATTCCCGTGTACTTCTTGGATATGGAAGTTGCGGTAATCAAATTCATTTTTGGGAAAACGCTTTTTACGGCGGTCAATGAGTTTCACTTGTCCGTTTTGAATATAAGCTTCATCAACGGTGAAAGGAATATTATGCTCTTTGGTTCTTTTGATCGGGTTCGGATTAATGAGGCGTTGTACTTTGGCTACCCATTTATCAAAATTAAAGCTTCCGTCATTTTCACGGATGAGCGTCATTTTGGGTTCATAAAGTGTGATATAATCTAGGTTATTATCGAAGCGAATGAGGTTGATTTTATCAAAGCGAAAATTTGTTTTGAAGTTGACAAATATCTCCTTCACCTCAATCATGTCTCTGTTTTGAATGTCTTTAATGGTTACATCTTGAAGACTTATATCATCGAACCATCTGACTTTCACTTGCCCGACCTCCACTGTTCCACCGAGTTTTTGTGTGAGCCATTCAGTTGCTTTGTGAGCCAATTTTGTTTGAACAAACGGATGTTGAATCGCGAATAAACTCACAAGAAACCCAAGACCTAGTAAGAAAGAGGCCAAAGTTGCTAAGCGAATAAATACACGTAGAAGTCGTCTGATCACAGGAAAAACAAAGAGTTAAATAGAAAAAATGCTAATTTTGACCATACAATTTAGATAATAACGTAAAAATACATGGATTTTATCAATAAGCCTGCCGTGATTTTAGCTATCGAGTCATCGTGTGATGAAACATCTGCAGCTGTATTTAGAGGTGAAACAGTTGTTTCCAATGTAGTGGCAGGGCAAATTATCCATGAACAATACGGTGGAGTTGTACCTGAACTTGCCTCTCGTGTACACCAACAACATATTGTTCCTGTAGTTGCAAAGGCACTTTCAGATGCAAATATAACAAAAAATGACTTAACGGCGGTAGCTTTTACACGAGGCCCGGGTCTGCTCGGTTCTTTGTTGGTCGGTACGTCTTTTGCCAAATCCCTCGCCATGGGCTTGTCTATTCCTCTCATCGAGGTAAACCACATGCAAGCACATATTTTAGCCCATTTTATCGAAGAACCTAAGCCGAATTTCCCCTTTTTGTGCTTGACTGTTAGTGGAGGACATACCCAGATTGTACTCGTAAAAAGTGCCTTAGAGATGGAAATTATTGGGGAAACACAAGACGATGCAGTAGGAGAGGCCTTTGATAAGGCCGCCAAAATTCTTGGACTGCCTTACCCAGGTGGCCCCTTGATTGATAAATGGGCAGCGCAAGGAAATCCGAACGCCTTCTCCTTTCCTGTTTCAGATATGCCCGGCTATACTTTTTCTTTTAGTGGTATTAAAACAGCCATTCTTTATTTTGTTCGGAAGATGGAATTACAAGACCCGCAATTTGTTGAAAAAAACCTTGCTGATCTGTGCGCAAGTATTCAGTTTACATTGGTCAAAATGTTACTCCAGAAATTAAAAAGAGCTGCCAGAGAATTGAAAATAAATCAAATAGCCATTGCTGGAGGTGTTTCTGCTAATTCGGGACTTCGGCAGGCATTGGCCGAATTAGGGCAGAAAGAAAGGTGGAATGTATTTGTTCCAGCGTTTCAGTATTGCACAGATAATGCAGGAATGATTGCGATGGCTGCCTATTTTAAGTATCAAAAAGAACAGTGGACGCCACAAAGTGTGAGCCCCATGCCTCGAATGTCCTTGTAGAAAAAAGGGATTTTGTTAACTTTGGTTTTTTGGATGCCGTATTTATACAATATTAACTAAGGAGCTTCACGTTTTACATGTATTCAGTTTGTTTCGCTATTCAATTACTGTAATTATAAAAGATCAATGACTTCATTTCTTGCATCTATTTTATCGAATGGTAAATACAACCAACTAATTTTCAGACTATATCAAGGGGCACTGAGTTTGTTGGGAATATTTATTGTTTATCTAGTAGCCGTTAATTTTAATTTTCTTTGGTTATTCGGGAAAATGCCCGGTATTGAGGATTTGGATAATCCGAAAAGTGAAATTGCCTCTGAAATTATCTCTTCAGACGGCAAAGTAATCGGTAAATTTTTCTTTGAAAACCGCAGCCCCGTCGACTTTGAAGAAATTTCCCCCAATATCATCAATGCTTTGATTGCAACGGAAGACGTACGATTTACCAAACATTCCGGAATTGATGCCCGAAGCATGTTTCGTGTTTTGGGAGGTGTTTTGACTTTAAGCCCCAAAGGGGGAGGAAGTACGATTTCTCAGCAATTGGCTAAAAACCTATTCAAACTCCGCAATGATGACTCCTACGAAGGTCCCATGTATTATATTCCTGGTCTTCGTACTTTATTGATTAAAACCAAAGAATGGATTACAGCCGTAAAACTTGAGCGCAGATACACAAAGAAAGAAATCATGAAGATGTATCTAGATACGATCGAGTTTAGTAATGGCGCATATGGTATCAAATCAGCAGCCAAAACCTATTTCAGTAAATCTCCTGCCATGGTGACAGTGCCAGAAGCTGCTCTATTGGTCGGAATGATTCAGAATCCGTCTCGATTTAATCCACGTGTTCGACCTGAAAACGCAACGGTTCGACGGAATACGGTGTTGAATCAAATGGTTAAATATGAAAAGATTACTCTTGAAGAAGCTGAAAAATACCAAAAAGAACCCATCGCTCTAGATTATTCACCCGAAAGCCACAATTCAGGGTTAGCACCGTATTTTCGGGAATATTTGAAAAATTGGTTAAAGGGACAGCTAAAAACAGCGGGTTATTCAGAGAATGACTTATATACCAAAGGTTTTAAAATATATACAACGATAGATTCTAGGATGCAAGCCTATGCTGAAGAGGCAATGCAAGAACATATGCGGGATCAACAGAAAAAGTTTTACCAACATTGGAAAGGTAGAAATCCTTGGGTAGGCGAGGTTGGTAACACAGGACGTTACGCAGAAATACCCAAATTCATCGAAAAAATGGCCAAACGGACAGGGTACTACCAAGAGCTGAAACGCGAATTTGGAGATAACGAAGCCGAGATTATGGCTGCTATGAATAAAAAAATGCCTATGCGGGTATTTACGTGGGAAGGAGAGCGCGATACGCTCATGTCGCATATGGATTCGCTTCGTCATTACAAACGTTTCTTGAATATGGGCATGCTTGCCATGGATCCACGCAATGGGCATATCAAAGCGTGGGTAGGAGGAATTAACTACAAATACTTCAAATACGACCACGTTGCGCAAGGAAGTCGCCAACCGGGTTCCACATTCAAGCCCTTCGTATATGTCGCCGCTATTGATAACGGATTTTCTACGTGTGATGCGGTAACAGATCAACCAGTTACGTTTGGGGAAGAAGATGGTGTATATGGAGCGCCTTACACACCCAAAAATTCGGATGGGAAATTCTCTTACAAACAACTTTCTCTGCGTGATGCACTCGGGCAATCTGTGAACAGTGTTAGTGCATATCTTATCAAGCAATTTAAACCAGAAACGGTCATTAAATATGCGCACCAATTGGGTATCAAGAGCGAGCTACCCAATAGTCCGTCGCTTTGCTTGGGTGTCGGAGAGGTTACCTTGTTTGAAATGGTCGCGAGTTACGGTGTATTTGCCAATGGTGGGAAATACACAGAGCCTATTTTTGTGACGCGCATTGAAGATAAAAACGGAGAGATTATTCAGCAATATCTTCCTGATCAAAAAGAAGTTTTAAGCCAAGAAACAGCTTATAAAATGGTGCATTTGATGCGTGGAGCGACCTCAGCAGGCGGAACATCTCTCGGACTAAGCAGATATGGCGTTCTTGATGGAAACGAAGTCGCAGCTAAAACAGGAACAACATCTAATTATTCTGACGGATGGTTTATGGGCATGACACATAACTTGGTAGGAGGTGTATGGGCAGGAGGCGACGATAGAGCCATTCACTTCCGGACAATTGACCTTGGGCAAGGGGCACGAATGGCGATGCCTGCTTGGGGATTGTTCATGAAAAAAGTATATAGTGATCCCGATATTGAATACAAAAAAGGGAAATTTACGATTCCACCGACGGTTACTATTCGGGGAGCTTGTGTGACGGCAGCAGGGGAGAATTATTACAGCGATTCGACCAAAATTTATACGCCGCCAAGTTTGGTGCCACCAGATGATGATGAATTATTGTAAAAAGAATAAAAAAGAGAGGTTTTGTCGGCCTCTCTTTTTTATTGGAATGGATTGATTTGAAGGCGGAAAGACAATTCTTTTCGTCTTTTAAAGATGAATATTGAGTAAAGAAAGTGACTAAATGGAAGGAAGTTGAATGGATTTTCTAGCGTAGTAAACAAGCTATTTTTATTCGAAAAGAATCGTACATACCAAACTTATCCTTCCAATTGAGCGCCAAATGTGAGCAGATTATGGTCGGGGTCAAGGAGAGAGAACTCCTTTTGTCCCCATGGTTTGGCTGCGAGATGTCCGTTTGGATGAATAGAAACATGTTTTTCCAGTAGGGATTGGTAGAAATGGTCAATTTCGTCGGTACGGATATAAATTTGCCCGTAATTTTCGTGCGGATTGAGGTTTGCAAATGAGAAGAAGTGAATTTCGATGCTGTCTTTTTTCAATAGGAGGTATTCTCCATAATCGGCGATTTCGGTAAATTGGAGTTGATGGATATAAAAATCTTTGGTGGCGTTTTTATCGCGCATGGGTAATTTCGGGATACAGAGCGTCAGCATTTGGAAGTATTTGATGAGATGTTAGAGGAGATGAATTGTTTCAATATTTGAATAAGTTCGTAAGAAATACGGTGAAACCCAAATGAACAAGGTAATGGGTTAACTTGGACAGTTGGATATTTTGTCTATTTTTGGTTATACTTTCAGAAAATCTTCCGAGGATAGGGATTGTCTCAGTTAACTAAGAAATGGATTAGGGAATTTTGGTGCGTGGAAATCATTACACATCATTTAACTGCGGCTGCCAATAAACGTGAAGCAATTTAAAAAAATAGATATGAAATACATTTTTCTCATCGCAACAATTTTAATTTCCAAAGCAATTTTTGGGCAAACGAGCGAATACTCAGAAGTTGTAAACTATTATAACACGGAAAAGAATTTTAATGGGGCAGTATTGGTGGCAACAAATGGACAGATAGACTATTTGGCTGGAGTTGGAGTTTCAAACAGACAAACTGGAACAAATATGACCTCCAAAACCAAATTTAAGATTGCTTCCATCACTAAAACTTTTACAGCGGCTCTTATTCTCCAACTTTATGAGCAAGGAAAAATTGATTTAGATGCAAATTTTGGAAAATACTACCCAACCTATAAAGGGGAAGCTAAAGACAAAGTGACTATTCGGCATTTATTAACTTATAGCTCTGGGATACCCAATAGTGTAGAAAAATTAGGAATGAAACCCTATCAGTCGCCCCTAACAATTGACGAATTTATCGATCAATATTGTAGTGGAAAATTAGCGTTTACACCAGGCGAAAAAAGCAATTACAGCAATACAGATTATATTATTTTACATAAAATCATAGAGAATGTATCGAAAAAGTCTTTTTCAAGTCTTTTGCAAGAAAATATTTTGAATCCATTAAACATGGAGAATACAGGTCTCCTCAACTCAAAAGATATAATTACAGGCCTCACAAGTTCATATACGATTGATGTTTCTAACGGCTTAATTACATCAGACCAACCATACTTTATAGAAAATTATTTTGGTTCTGCGGCTATGTACTCAACGGTTGAAGACTTACTGAGGTTTACTAATGGGATTTTCAATTTAAAGTTGTTCAATGAATCTACTAAAAATTTAATGACGAAGCCCAATGAAAGATTAGATAATGCAGCCTTAGGCGGTTTGTGGTATTCCAGTGGTTACGGTGCTTTCAGCAGACCTTTTTTATATAGAACAGGTGGTCTTCTAGGTTCTTGTTCCAATTGGATACATTCCATCGATGATAAAAAAACGATTATTGTTTTTAACAATACAGATGGAACAAATTTGTATGAATTTTCTGAGCAATTATATCTTGTAAGTACTGGACAAAAAGCAACAGTGCCCATCAGTAAAAAAGCAAAAAAATAATAACAACAACATAGTAAACCTTACCTACGACCAGATTCAAATAGCGAATCATACTTGAAAGATTTTATCTTAACTCCAACCTAAGGCAATAGTCTGATGGAGAATTTTACGGCACTAAGTTTACAGGCGGTTGGTTATTTAAACACGGATTTGTAAAATGTACATTTTGCATTCACAACAGGTGATAAAGATACTATTTATTACCATTCAGGATATATAATTGGTGACAAGATATTTGGGATTTTTTATAGTGAAATGAGAAAATTTACGTCACATTGGACGGGTACGAAGAAATAAACATCAATTAGTAAAATAACAAAAACGTTCTGAAGTGTTTAAAGAGAATGTTGATGTCCTCTTTTTTGGTGGGAGAAAGTAAGATGGAATTAATTTGTTTTACACGTAGCTAACTAGGGAAAGTAAAAGACAACCTACTAAAAAAACACCCTAAATGATTCGTATATACCAAAAAGATATACTTTTGCGCTATCAAATAACATTATATGAAAACAATATCGCTTAAAATTGACGATTCTATATTTGGAGAAACTGAAAAAGTTCTTTCAACAATAAATATTCCTAGGAATCGGTATATCAATGAGGCAATTGAATATTACAACAAGGTTCAAAAAAGACAAATTTTAGAAAAACGTCTTAGAGCCGAATCTGAGCTAGTCGGGAAAGATTCTATGCGTATTTTGAAAGAATTTGAAAAAACAGATTATGCAGATTAATCAATATGAAATCTGGATTGCTGACCTAAATCCGCGGATAGGAACGGAAGCTGGTAAGACAAGACAAGACCAGTACTGATTATTCAGACAAACTTACTAAATAAAATTCCACATTTATCAACGATTGTTTGTCCTATAACAACAAATGTAGAAAATGAATCTGATATTTTGAGAGTCCACTTGAAGAAGGGTATGGCAAATTTACATGAGGATTGCGATATTATGGTTGACCAAATTCGCGCAATAGATAATAAACGGTTGATTAAAAAAGTTGGAATATTACCGACTGATTTAGTAGAAAAAGTCAAAGGAAATATTACTATTCTTCTTGATTTAGAATAAAGTACGTCTTATCAATAGCTGTTAAGCAAAATTGCCGAATTTACACTAGCTGGAAGTTCGTTCGTCACGAATTAATTCTATCTTACAGAAGCAACGCAGTTCACTTGTATCACTCCTTTACCAAGCTCCATACTACACTCAAAATCCACCTCCCGGTCTATCAGATTGGACTTTTACATATATAATTCTAGCTACTTGTGGGAAGAGTCTTTTATCACTTCCCACAAATCAAAAAAACTCAATACAACTTCACGTTTTTGGATAAATAAGCCCAAATAAGTGCCATTACGCCGACAACACCAAATGCAAACGGCAAACTAATTGCCTCCGATAAGAACCCAACCAATACAGGACCAAACAAAAATCCACCCATACTGAACGTATTCATCGTCGCCAAACCTGCCCCTTTTGCCATTCCCGGTACGCGTGCTGCACTGCCGTACATTATCGGCGCACCGCAAGAAACGCCCGCACCAACCATCGAAAAGCCAGCGATGCTCGTCCAAGTATAAGGAAAGATAATAGACAAAAATAGCCCGGCTGAGGCAAGTAATCCTCCGTAAATGAGTACATTATTACGCCCCCAACGCGGAATCAGGCTGTCGCCAAGCAATCTTCCAGCTGCCATGAAAAAAGAGTAACCTGCCAGCCCCCAACCAATAAAATAGGCATTGGCAACCACAATGTCTTTCATGTAAACGGCTGTCCAGTCTGCCATAGAACCTTCCGAAAAATTGATAAATAAACTTATCACTATCATAATCAACAAAGGGCCACGAGGCAAGACGAATTTAGCGCCTTGGGTTGTCTCTGCCTCTTCATTTCCTATTGCGTCATCCGGAATAGCCCGAATTTGACCTTGAACCAACAAAGCTCCAGCGAGGATAATCCCCCCAAATACAAGCATGGTTATTCTCTGTGGAATTTCAAAACCAATGGTCGCACTTGCCAACAAAGAACCTACCATTAATCCAATACTGAACATCCCGTGACAAGTGGACATAATACTGATTCGTTGGTTCAACTCAATACTTGTAGCTGTCGTATTCATTGCCACATTGAGCGTTGTAATACTCGTTCCACAAGTAAAAAGGGCGAGCGACGTTGCCCAAATAAAGGGCATTTGAATGGGTAGTACAAAGCATGTTCCTAAATAAAACATTCCGAAAACGGTCATTTTCTGCATACCAAAACGCTGCAGTAAACCCGCCGCAATGGGGTTGGCAACCAAGGAGCCCATCGGCATAGAAAGAAGCAATAAGCCAAGTTGCGCGTCATCTAAACCGAATTTATTCTTGACAAACGGAATGAATGTTGCCCAACTGCCAAATAAAAAGCCAATAGAGAAAAAAGCAAAGCCGACAGCCAGCGTTTGCTTACGCGTAAAAAATAAGCGGAGATGAGATAAATCTAACACAAGGAGTTAAGTTATAAAGGTTAAAGCGAGTTGAGTTGGTGTATGAAATCAGCGTTGATTTCTGTGTAATCGTTTATGTAAGCGACACACGGAGGAAGTTCTTCTTTGGTATGCGAAGAAAGCACACCGACGACGCGCATTCCTGCATTGAGTCCCGCCGTAATACCCGAAAACGAGTCCTCAAAAACGAGGCAATGGGCTGGATTTGCTCCAATTCGCGCTGCTGAAGTTAGGTAAACCTCAGGATGTGGTTTGTGATTTGTTACGTCCTCGCTCGCCAAAACAGACTCCATATGGGGCTCAAAACCGAGTTTTCCCATAATTAAGTCGAGATTTGCCCGAGGTGCGGATGTAGCAACACCTGTTTTGATACCTGCTTGTTTTAATTCGGCAAGAAAAGGCAAAAAACCAGTAATCGGTTCTACGTGTGGTGCATAAATCTCTCTGAAAAGTCCCTCTTTTTCATCTTCAAGAGCCTTAAATTCAGCGCCTTCTACTTTTCTACCAAGGAAATGAGCGAATATATACGAATTACTCTTGCCAAACATGTGTTGTGCAAAAGCTTCGTCTGTAGGAAATAGAGACCGCTTCTCGAAAAAGGCACGAAAGGCCAATGTATGAAATGGATTGGTATGACAGATGACGCCATCCATGTCAAAGAGGACAGTAGTGTTTGTATTCATGCCACAAAGTTAACAATAGATGCTCTGAAAATATGTAAATTTGCTGAATTTACCGTTTCCTGTAATCCCAAACTTAATTTGTAAACCTTCTTTTCTCTTCGGAGTTTAAGAACAACAGTCTAATCTACCAACGGATGAACAAAATACACATTGACTACCTAGAACACCCTTCTGTAGAAGAATTGGATGCCAAAGAATACATTATTATCAAAGGAGCTAAGGTTAATAATTTGAAAAATATTGATGTTGCCATTGCCCGAAATAAACTGACTGTCATCACGGGGCTGTCGGGTAGCGGCAAATCTTCTTTGGCATTTGACACACTCTTTGCAGAAGGGCAACGCATGTACGTAGAAAGTCTAAGTAGTTATGCTCGCCAGTTTCTTGGTCGAATGGAAAAGCCTGATGTTCAGTATATTAAAGGGGTTTCGCCTGCCATTGCTATCGAACAAAAGGTATCAACCAAAAATCCACGCTCCACCGTTGGTACGACCACCGAAATTTACGATTATTTAAAGCTCCTTTTTGCCCGTATTGGTATCACGTACTCACCGATTTCAGGGGAGGTAGTTACAAAAGATACCGTAACAAGTGTTGTTGACTTCATCTTTTCGCTCGAACTGGGCACTCGATTGCTTGTTCTTGCCCCGCTCATCTGTAAGGAAGACCGCACGCTAGAGAAGGAATTAGACCTTCTATTAAAAAAAGGATATACCCGTATCCGGATGAATGGCGAGGTACACGAACTTGAAGATATTCTCTCAAACCCGACGACTATCTCGGCAAATTCATCCATAGAAATTGTCGTTGACCGCGTGGCAGTTAAAAAAACAACGTCTGGTTTGCCCGAAGAAGAATTGCAATTTAGACTCTCTGATTCTGTCCAAACAGCTTTCTTTGAAGGCGAAGGCGCGTGTATTTTGGATGTTCGGACAGAGGAACCCTTCGAGAAACGATTCTCCGATAAATTTGAACGCGACGGCATTACGTTTGAAGAACCCTCGGCAAATTTATTCGCATTCAATAATCCCTATGGTGCTTGTAAAAATTGCGATGGATTCGGGAATGTACTCGGACTCGACAAAGATTTAATCATCCCGGATAAAAATTTATCTGTCTTTGAGGGCGCAATTGCGCCTTGGCGTAGCGAAAAAATGAGTGATTGGGTTTTGCCACTCATCAAAAACGGCGTTCGTTTTGACTTTCCTATTCACCGCGCGTACAAAGATTTGACAACTGCCGAACAGGAACTCATCTGGAAAGGAAATAAATATTTTGCAGGTCTGAATGACTTTTTTAAAACCTTAGAATCGCAAACGCATAAAATTCAATACCGGGTTCTTTTGTCCAAATACAAAGGAAAAACGGCTTGTCCGGACTGCCGGGGCTCTCGATTACGCAAAGACGCTTCGTATGTACAAATTGGCGGCAAATCCATTACAGACATCGTACTTATGCCCATTGCCAAAGCTGCGCGTTTTTTCGATGAACTCACATTAACAGAGAAACAACAAGAAGTTGCCAAGCGAATTTTATTCGAAATCAAAAGCCGTTTGTCGTTTATGGAGCAAGTTGGGCTGGGTTATCTGACATTAAACCGCCTGACTTCCACACTTTCGGGTGGGGAGTTCCAACGCATCAAATTAGCTACGTCTTTGGGTAGTGCGCTGGTTGGCTCGATGTATATTCTCGATGAACCAAGCATCGGTTTGCACCCACGAGATACCAATCGCTTGGTGGATGTACTTCTTTCGCTTCGCGATTTAGGAAATACCGTGATAGTTGTGGAGCACGAGGAGGAAGTCATGCGGGCAGCGGATGAAATCATTGACATTGGGCCAGAAGCAGGAAACCTCGGCGGCCACGTTGTTTTTCATGGCCGTGTGACCGAACAAGAAACGGACAGCGCGATGCCTGCCAACAGCGAATCGTCGCATACGATTGCTTTTTTGCTTGGAAAAGATGTTATTCCTGTTCCAGATTTTAGACGAAAACCAACAGATTTTATCCGAATTATTGGCGCGAAAGAAAATAATTTGAAAGACATTGACGTCAGTATTCCTATCGGAGTTCTCTCGGTTGTGACGGGTGTGAGTGGCTCAGGAAAATCGACATTAATCCGTAAAATTTTGTATCCCGCTCTCGCGCGCTTGAAAGGCGGATACAGCGAAGAAGCCGGAAAATATACGGACATTACTGGAGATTTGCATCGAATTAATCAAATTGAATTAGTCGATCAAAACCCAATTGGTAAGTCAAGTCGTTCAAATCCAGTGACTTATATTAAGGCATATGATGTTATTCGTCAGTTATTTGCAGATCAACCTCTTTCCAAAGCACGGGATTACAAACCGGCCTTCTTCTCTTTCAATGTGGAAGGTGGGCGTTGTGAGGCGTGCCAAGGAGAAGGGCAGCAGACCATCGAAATGCAATTCATGGCAGATGTCAAACTGACGTGTGAAAGCTGTGGAGGGCGTCGTTTCAAACAAGAAATTTTGGAGGTGCTTTACAAAGACAAAACCATCTCGGATATTCTGGATATGACAGTCGATGAGGCGATTGCCTTTTTTGAAACAGACGATGCACGTCTTGCGGATAAATTACGCCCTTTGCAAGAAGTTGGGCTTGGGTATATTCGGCTCGGGCAGTCGTCTAGCACACTTTCTGGCGGCGAAGCACAACGCGTGAAACTGGCTTTCTTTTTGGGAAAAGGCAATGCGGACAAAGGAAAAACACTCTTTATTTTTGATGAACCAACTACAGGACTTCATTTCCATGATATTCGTAAATTATTGAAAGCCATTCAGGCGCTGGTCAACCAAGGAGATACCGTCGTTATTATTGAACACAACATGGAGGTAATCAAATGTGCCGATTGGATTATTGATTTAGGCCCAGATGGTGGAGATGAAGGCGGATATGTCTGTTTTGAAGGTACACCCGAACAAATGGTCGCCCTCGAAGATAATTTTACGGCTTTGTATTTGAAAGATAAAATGTAATCAGCGAACAAATGAAAAGGGGTAGATAGAAGAATGAAAACACCTTTGTTTTTTAAACTCTTGTTGCTACTTGCACTAGGTTTTCGGTTGATGCGTGCGGCACGAAAAACACCGAATTTAGCAGAGAAGAAAACTCCTTTTCTTTTGAATCGCAGCAAATCTTCTTTCATTCCTTGTGCTATTCAGGAACAAGAATCCTCGGTCGCATTTATGTTGTATTTTTATCGAACAAACGTGCGACCCTTGTACCAAACAACCCACGATTTTTCTGACTTGCCCTTGGTTTATCAAATGGCGGTGGTTTTGCACGAATGGTATCAGTCGGTTTCTAAAAAGAAGAGAGGCATTTTTCGGTTTTTCTGGTACAAAGAGTCTTGGATTTTTGTTTTTTATGAAGTGTTGCAGGAACTTCAACTCATGGAGGAAAGCAATGTCCTGGCACAAATTATGACAGAAGTTGCAGAGACCGACCAATGGAACGAGCAAACGACATTCGTCTTGACGGGCGGAAAAGAATATCCGACTATGCAACGTTTTGATGAACTATTTGATGAAAATCGCCTGTTTGCTATTTTTAAAGAGTATGTAATGAAATGGGCTTCGGCACAAGATTATGATAAAAATGGATACTATCTCACCTAAAACTACCCCTTGGGTTTCTTTATCTGTTTCGATGTATGTGGCAGGGCTGATTGGGCTCAATTTCCCAGAAACACGTTCTTTTTTTCAGTTTCTTACTCCTTTTCACCTCCTGAGCTCGCTCGGAATCCTCTTTTATTTTCATAAGGATTGGCACTCTCCCGTTCCTTTTCTTTTTTTTCTGGTGTACTTGGGTGGCTATTTGGTGGAAGTAGCTGGCGTTCATACCGGACTTATTTTTGGTGAATATCAATACGAAACAACCCTCGGCTGGAAAGTATTCGATGTCCCGCTCATGATTGGCGTCAATTGGTTGATGCTCGTCTATTGCCACGTAGATATTCTTTCCAGATGGGGGAATAAATGGGCAGTTTCTCACCCAACTTTTCTGTTGGTAATTCGTACAACCATCGGCGCGATTCTTCTAACTACCCTCGATTATATCGTAGAACCCATCGCCATCGAACAAAATATGTGGTCTTGGGCAAATGGAGTTCCTCCTCTTCAAAATTACCTCGGTTGGTTGGTTACTTCTTGGCTGCTCGTATTTTTGTTGATGCGCCAATCCTACCAAAAACAAAACCCAATGGCACCTTGGATTTTAGGACTACAATGGGCCTTTTTTCTCGTTCAATGGTTTGTCTAATCTTCTTTTTTCTTCCCAAAATATATAATGTTACCAGCACATATCCAAACAGAAGAACAATGCAAAGAGGCTTTCCTCATGTATTTTGGCTCTTCGCCCGACATCCTTGTTCGTGCACCTGGGCGCATTAATTTGCTTGGCGAACATACGGACTATAACCAAGGATTTGTCCTTCCAGCTGCCATTGATTTTTCTCTATTTTTTGCCATTCGACCTCGAACGGATAAATTCGTGACGTGTGTTGCCCATGATTTTCAACAAGAAAAAAAGATATTTTCTCTGGAAAATACCCTCACTCCACAACAAGGTTGGATAAATCATATTTTAGGGGTTGTGCATGAATTTACTGTGTTAGGATTTCATTTTCCGACAGGTTTTGATGTACTTTTTGGTGGAAATATCCCCTCCGGTGCTGGGCTTTCTTCCTCTGCAGCTCTCGAGGCGGGTTTGGCACGTGCGCTTTGTGCCTTATTTGATTGGGAGGTTTCTTTGCTCACTTTGGCGCAAATTGCCCAACGTGCCGAGCATCATTTCGTCGGTGTAAAGTGTGGAATCATGGATATGTATGCCTCTTTATTTGGACAGAGAAATCAACTTATTCAACTGGATTGTAGAACCCAGACACATGCGTATATTCCGTTTGAATTAAAGGATTACGTCATCTTATTGGCGAACTCAGGGGTAAAACATAGTTTGGCAGAGAGTGCATATAATGCCAGAAGGGCTTCGTGTGAGGAAGGTGTAACGTATTTTCAGTCAATAGATGCATCTGTTCAGTCGCTTCGCGATGTCTCCCTTGCCTTTTTTTATGCGCATGCTTCTTCTTTACCAGAAGAAATTCAAAAAAGGTGTTTGTATGTTATTGAAGAGCAAGCCCGTGTTGTTCAGGTCGTGGAGGCATTGAAAAACAACGATTGGCAAAAGGTTGGTTCTTTGATGTATGCGACACACCGAGGATTATCTGAATTATACGAGGTGAGTTGTGTCGAGATTGATTTCTTGGTTAATCTAACAAAAAAACAGAACGGAGTTTTGGGCGCACGGGTTATGGGCGGCGGTTTTGGAGGATGTACCATTCAATTAGTTGAGAAAGAACAGAAAGAGCTGTTCAAAGCTGTTCTTCAAAAAGAATACAAAAAAACGTTTGATTTACCGCTCGAAATATATGAGGTAACTCCCGAAGACGGCGTGCGTGTAATGAAAGTCTAAGCATAAAAAAGGCGATTGAGTAAACCCAATCGCCTTTTTTGTGTATTGAAATGATTAGTCGTCTCTACGACCACCCAAAAACAGCATGACATAGTAAGCAAGGTTGGCTACTGCACCCAAAGCTGCAACCACGTAAGTCATTGCCGCCCATTTTAAGGCATCTTTGGCAAGTGCATGCTCTTGTCTGTTGACAATATTGCGTGATTCCATCCATTTGAGGGCGCGATTACTTGCATCAAATTCAACCGGAAGTGTAATCAGAGAGAAAGCGGTTAACGCTGCATTGGCCACGATTAATACCATTAAAATTAAGTTACCTATGGCACTTCCTTGGCTAATCATGTAAAAACCACCCATGAATAAGAAGGTATTTGCCATACCCATCAAACGGGAAGCGATATTTACGATGGGAACCAAAGAAGAACGCATCCGAAGAGCAGCGTAGGCTGTTGCATGTTGAACGGCATGTCCGCATTCGTGTGCGGCAACCGCTGCTGCTGCTGCGCTACGACCGTGGTAAACATCCCCACTAAGATTAACCGTCTTGTCCATTGGATTGTAATGATCAGTTAATTGGCCATCTACTTGAGTAATCCGAACATCGTAAATTTGATTGTCATGTAGCATTTTCTGCGCGATTTCTGCGCCAGAAAGGCCGTTATATAAGCCCACGCGGGAGTATTCTTCAAACTTTCGCTTCAGTTTGTTTGATACAAACCAGCTAATTCCCATAAAAACAACACTAATAAGAAGGATACCTGTCATCTTTCGTTGATTATTTAATTTCTAGAGATATAAACATAATTTACACTAAAAACAGTTCGAATATACGATTCTATTGCGATGAAGGGAAAAAAATCGCGATGATTTGTTTATAGGCGGGACGAACTGTCACGCGATGGAGCGAAGGAAGCCAACAAAAAGCCTGCTAGTCCAAAAATCACAACCAATACAAGTCCAATAATTGTGTGTAGAAACGTTGCTAATGCAATACCATTTGCCTGACTTAACCCGTAGAGAACCACGATTTTCCCAACAAAAAAGTGATAACTACCAATACCGCCCACAGTCGGTGCAGCCATGCCAATTGTTCCCATGACTAAGATAGTCAAAACGGCTAAGAAAGAGAGCGCACTAGTTTCGGGAAGTGCCTGGCAGAGAAAATATGTCGTGAAATAATACAAGACCCAAATAGCAAGCGTATGGAAAATGAAAACAGAGGGGTTTTTTAATCGACGAATGCCGTTGAACCCTTCCCAAACACCTCCTAAAAAGCCAATTACTTTTTGTAAAATAGGCATCGCTAAAATCGCTTGTTTTTTCTTTTGGAAGAGAAAATATCCCAGCAAAACAACGAGCAAAAAGATAGTTCCTAAGCCAAGCAATGCCATTGGATTTTTGAATTTATCGCCCATAATTTCAAAAAAGAATTGGCTAATGCGCCCAAATTCCAAGGCTAAGTTTAGGCCGATAAGCAATAAAAGAACGAGTACATCTACGAGGCGTTCGGCTACAACCGCGCCAAAAGATTTCTCGAATGGCACACCCTCCATTTTACTCAATGAACCACAACGCGCCAATTCTCCCGCTCTTGGAAGAACTAAATTGACAATATAACCAACCAATACAGCCAATGTCGTTCTGTAAGTACTCGTTTGATAGCCAATTGGTTGTAGCATGATTTTCCATCGATACGCCCGACTTACGTGAGCAGCCAACTGCAAAATTGCGGCTAAAAGAACCCAGCGGTAGTCTGCCTCTTGGAATTTGGCGAGTAAATCGGCAAGTGCAATGTCTTTAAATACCCAGTGAAGCAAACCCGCAGCGATGCCGACTGAAACCAAATATTGACTAATTTTTTTGAAATCCATGAGAAATGGTATTAAGAGATAATCCGATTATTTTCGTCGGGAAATACAAGTGTAGGTTCGTGAACGTCTGCTTCTTCGGGCGTCATCCAAGCATAAGAAATGATAATCAAGATATCACCAACTTGTGCTTTGCGTGCAGCAGCGCCGTTCAGACAAATCGTCCCGCTGTTGCGTTCTCCTTTGATGACATACGTCTCGATACGTTCCCCATTGTTGTTGTTTACAACTTGTACACGCTCGTTCGGGCGGATACCAGATGCCTCTAAAAGTGCCTCATCAATGGTGATACTGCCTACATAATTGAGCTCCGCTTGTGTAACTTTGACACGATGTATCTTGGATTTGAATACGTTGATGTACATGTTTGTTGTTCGTGTAATAAATTTTGACCGAACAAAAATACAATACTTTTCGGAAAAGGCAGGGATTCCGTTTATGCTGAGCAATTGTTTGCATGTTATTTTAGGAATAGAGACGCCTTCCTTTTTGTCCAGATGAGGGAGTGTAATCACCGTTTTAGAACGAAAAACGAGACGTATCCCAACGAATTAGGGGTATTTTAAACATACCTAAATGAACTCAAACAGTTTCTGAAAGACCAAAACATTTTTACACGAATCTCACTTTTGATAGAAACCTTCAAATTGATTTGTAAAATACTATGAAAATACTTGTTACGGGTGGTACAGGACTTGTCGGGAAAGTATTGGTGAATGAACTCCAAAACAGAGGACATGAAGTGGCTATTTTAACTCGTTCACCTAAAAAAAATACAAAAATTCCTTCTTTTCTATGGGATATTGACAAAGGATATATCGACCCAAAAGCACTTGCATTTGCTGAAGGAATCGTTCATTTAGCGGGTGAAGGAATTGCGGATAAACGTTGGACGGCCGAACAAAAAAAGAAAATCATCGATTCCCGTGTGGAACCGTTGCGCTTATTAGGTACACACTTGGCAGCGAATGGAATAAAACCAGCGGTTCTCGTTTCGGCTTCCGCTATTGGTTACTATGGAGGTGAACGCGGAGAAGAAAAATTAACCGAAAATAGCGCGCCAGGTACTGATTTTCTTGCAGAATGCACCGTAAAATGGGAAAATGCCGCTTCGTTTTTAGTAGCAAGCCGAACAGTACATATTCGGGTTGGAGTTGTATTGAGTAAAGAGGGTGGCGCCCTACCAAAACTGGCTGCACCGGTTCGGTGGGGAGTTGGAGCAGCACTTGGCAGTGGCCAACAATGGATGTCTTGGATTCACGTACAAGATTTGGCGCACTTATTTGTTCAAGCCATTGAAGACCAAAATATGCGTGGGGCTTACAACGGAGTTGCCCCACTGCCGATACGAAACGCAGACTTAACCAAAAAAGTAGCGAAGCAATTAAACCGTTTTGTCTTTTTACCACCTGTTCCTGGTTTTGTATTGAAAGCAGCCCTCGGTGAAATGTCTGTGGTAGTTTTAGGTAGTGCTTACGTAGAAAATCAACGAATAAACGAAGAATTATCTTTCAAATACGCGTATTCTACTGTTGAAGAAGCATTGAAAGAAATCTATGAAAAATCTTAAATAAATACAAATGAGCTAATTGTATAGACATGCTAGCGTTGTATATTCCTAGAAAAAATTAATTTTGCTAAATTAAAATAATTTAACAAACTAGTTTTTATGAGCAAAATCTATAAGCTATTGATTTGTTGTCTCTTAAGCTTCTCAGTGGCTGCCCAGACAGTCTCTGTCAGTGGCCAAGTGACAGCAAATGACGGTGAATCACTTCCTGGAGTGAGTGTGATGGTGAAGGGTACGACACGAGGTACTGTCACGGATATCAATGGAAAATACCAATTGACGAATTTACAGCCCAAAGCGACACTTGTGTTTAGCTTTACGGGATTCCAAAAAGTAGAACAGACTCTCAACGGTCAATCGACGCTGGATGTTCAGTTGAAAGAAAGTACCAATGAGTTAGACGAGGTGGTTGTTACGTCTTTTAATATTGCCAAAGACAAACGGGAACTTGGCTATGGCTCGCAGACAATTAAAGGAGACATCTTGAAGAACACAGGTGACCCCAATATGGTTGCTGCCATGCAAGGTAAATTGGCTGGGGTGACAATCAACGGCTCCGGTGGTGCTCCAGGTGCTGGGACAAACATCATCATCAGGGGTATCAACTCGCTTAGTGGAGGAAATGACAACCAACCGTTGTTCATCGTAGATGGTATCATCATCTCAAACAATACATTTGCAGGAAATGCCTTGCCGTCGGCTGGTTCAAATGCAGTAAACAGCAACGAGCAATTCTCGAATACCAACCGAGCTGCCGATATGAACCCAGACGATATTGAGTCAATCAACGTATTGAAGGGCGCAGCTGCAACAGCACTTTACGGACAAAGGGCTTCCAACGGTGCCATTATCATTACAACGAAAAAAGGATCAGCTGGAAAGGCATCTATAACGTATTCTGCAACGTATGGCGTGGATAATGTGGACAAAGTACCTGCGCAGCAAGAAAGATATTCGCATGGTTTATCTGCTGTGCCCCGCGTAGGATTTGTTTTTCAACAGTTTGGCCCTTTGACACAACCTGGCGACCCCATCTTTGAAAACTTCCGCACGTTTTTCAGACAAGGCGAACGCATGAGCCACAACTTGGGTATTTCAGGAGGGAATGAGAAATCGAAGTACTATACTTCAATTTCTTATTTCGACCAAAAAGGGATTGTGCCTAACACGGACTTTTCACGCATAACAGCGAAATTATCTGGTTCAACGAAAGTGAATAATTCCATCGAAGTAGGTGGGCAATTGAACTACGCGAACTCGGCCGGGACTAGTCCTGCACAAGGTGATAAATCCATCTATAGTTCATTAACATACTGGTCACCTTCATTTGATGTGAACGATTACCTCAAACCAGATGGAACTCAAAATAACGTAACTACGGGCATTATCGACAACCCACGTTATTATGCTGAAAAAAGTGCCTTGCAAACAGATGTGAATCGTTTGTTCGGTGATATCTACGCAAATTTAAAATTAACAGATTGGTTATCAGCTAGATACCAACTTACCACAGACTTTTATAATGACCGCCGCAACCGCATCGTTCCACCTGAATTAGACCTTGGAACGCAGGTAAGAGGTTTTGTCATCGATGAAAGCTTCAACTTCAAAGAATTCAACTCGAATTTCTTCTTGACGGCGACTAAAAATCTATCCGAAAACCTGCGCGGTAGTTTAATGGTCGGACATAACGCGACGAGTATTTCAACGGATAACTTAGTCGGAAGAGGGGAAACATTCATCGCGCCAGGCTTCTTTGATATTTCCAATACGACGAATTTCACGGCTCGACGTTCTCGCTCATTGAGACGCCTTGTTGGGGTCTTCAGTGAAGCAAAATTGGATTATAAAAACATGCTTTACTTGAGCATTACAGGTCGGAATGACTGGTCTTCGACGTTACCAGCCGATAACCGCTCTTTCTTCTATCCATCTGTTAGTATGTCATACATCTTAACAGAATCTTTCTTGAAAGATAATTCAGTGGTTTCGTACGCAAAATTGAGAGGTTCACTTGCACAAGTGGGTAAAGATACAAGACCATACCAAATTGGGTCGTACTATCAAGTGACTCCAGGTTTTCCTTTTGGTTCTGTAGGTGGATTTAGAAGAGACCCGAATATTGGTAACTTCAATTTATTGCCAGAAATTACGACGGAGTCAGAGATAGGTATCGAGACATCTCTTTTCAACAATAAAATCTCGCTCGAAGCCAACTATTTCATGCGGGATAGTAAAAATCAAATCGTTGACGTACCAGTGAGTAATGTGGTTGGATATGCGCGTTATACGACCAATGCGGGCTTAATCCGTAACCAGGGCGTTGAGGTATTGCTTGGTTTTAAACCTATTAAAACAAAAACGTTCTCATGGGAGACGAACTTTAACTGGGATAGAATCCGAAGCCGTGTGTTATCGATGCCAGAAGATTTACAAGAAATCACCTATTATGACCAAGGTCGTGTGGCACTTCGTATCGTAGAAGGTGGCTCAATGGGTGATTTGTACGGTTTTGATTGGAATAGAAATGAAAACGGAGAGGTACTTATCAATGCACAAGGTTTGCCTACATTGAACCAAGCATCGTATGTAAAAGTAGGTAATGCGCTTCCAGATTGGAAAGGAGGAATGTTCAATAACTTTACTTACAAGAACATCGCCTTGAGTTTCCTGCTTGAGTGGAGATTTGGCGGAGATGTGGTTGATTTAGGTGAGATGAATAGTATCCGAAATGGTATTACAAAGTTCACAGAAGAACGTGATCTTGCTGTTATTTTCAAAGGAGTAAAAGCAGATGGTACACCAAACGATATTCCAAATTACATGGATGAAACCAACTACCGCGCTTTCGGATTTAATGCACATTATTCCTATAATATTCAAGATGCTTCTTGGTTTAGAGTCCGGAATGCCAACTTGAGTTACAACGTTCCAACGAAGTTCCTTCCGAAAAACATGAGCAGCGTTCGCCTATCAGTTATTGGAAACAACTTGTTCTTATCGACGCCTTTCAGAGGATATGATCCAGAATCTTTGGCGTTTGGTGCTGGTTCAAATCTCATTGGGTTTACAGGAAGAAATACGCCTGCCGTGAGAAGCTTTATTTTTGGAATCAATGTTGGATTGTAATTTTTAATGATTGAGAAGATGAAAAAATATACTATAAAATTTTTAGTAGGTGTCTTGGCCTTGTTTTCACTCAATAGTTGTGAAAACTACCTTGGTGGAGACACAAATATTGACCCAACAAGAACAAGTGACGCAAGTTTGAATACCTTATTGCCAACTGTCTTGTTCTATACAGCGCAAAATACGTATGCTAACGCGTTTGTATCTGGGCAATATACCCAACAATTGGGAAATGTAGCTGCTGGCGGAACAGACTCACAGCTTCGCAATGAATTTGGTACGCAATGGGTTAATTTATACCTCAATGTCATTCCAAATTGCAATGTTATCCTGAAAAAAGCAGAGGAATCAAATTCACCTCATTACGCCGGTATCGCTAAAATTGTACTTGCTTACAATCTTGGCTTAGCAGCAACAACTTGGGAAAATGTTCCTTTCACGGAAGCTGATAATAATCTGACAAACCTCGCACCGAAGTACGATTCACAAGAGGCGATTTACGCAACTGTTCAACGCTTATTGACAGAAGCCATCGCAGATTTAGGACAAACTACTTCGCTGTTTTCTCCTACCACAGACGATTTATCTTACCGTGGAGATCGGACAAAATGGGTAAAATTAGCGCACACGCTAAGGGCTCGTTATCTATTACATACAGCTAAAAAACAAGGTGCAGCAGCGTATGCAACGATTTTAGCTTCTTTGCAAAATGGTATGACTAGTAATGCAGACGATTTCCAGGTAGTATTCAATGAGCGTAATTTTAATCCATGGCATTCATTGGCATTGGCGAACAATACAGGAAATTTATCGGTAACATTTGGGGGTACTTTCATGGACTATATGAATGGGACAATCAGTGGAGTCGTTGACCCACGTGTCGCTTTGACTGCCAATAAAACAGGTTCTGATCCTATTTACAGAGGGACAACGCCTGGCAGAGGTTCAGCAGGAAGTAATACAACATTCAATGATAGAACGAACTTCTATGGTTGGTTTTGTCGTGTTGATGCGCCGATTATTATGATGAGCTACTCGGAAGCAAAATTCATTGAATCGGAGGTACGTTTCCTTCAAAATGGAGGTTCGGCTACGTCACAAGGAAGTACCGCAGAAGCGTATCAAGCGTATTTGGCAGGGATCAAAGCAAATATGGATAAAGTGGGTGTATCGGCAGCTAATTCGAACGCTTTTCTTGCACATGAGTCTGTCGCTTTGGGTGAAAGTAAATTAACTCTTTCTGCTATTCTCATCGAGAAATACAAGGCACTCTTTACTAACCCAGAAGCATGGGTGGACTTGCGTAGAAATGAGCATAATCCTGCTATTTATACGGGATTGGAACTTCCTGAAAACCACAATGTGGAACTAAACGGAAACTGGATTGCACGTGGAGCTTATCCAAGTTCAGAGACATCTCGTAATTCGGAGGTTGCCAAAGCCAACTTCAAGGCGCTAGATACAAAAATGTGGTTGTTTAATTAATTTACTGACGAAAAGATGAAAAAAATAGCATATATCGTACTTTTTGCGCTAGGTCTTTCTAGTTGTTACGAAGAGTATAATCCGAATACCGATTTGTTTGATGTAGTGGGTGATGTCGCGTATGTGGCAGCTTTAACGGCAAATCCTGCCACGGTAGCTCCGTCTGGCTCAACTACTTTGACGATTAAGTGTACTGCGTACAACACAGATATGAAGGAAATCAAAATTTACGAGCGCATCGGAACATCAGGTGGCTTTAACTTGAAAAGTACCGTTCCGTTTACGCCAAACTTTGTGGCAGCAGAAAAACTCCACGTCGTGACTGTTCCTTACACAGCACCTTCTAACAGAGGAGCGGTAATCAACTTACAAGTGGAGGTTATCACGGCGAATGGTTTGGCTTCCAAAAGAAATAGAACCTTGACAGTTCGTACAACGAACTAAGCGGTAGATGTATAGCAAAAAACGGCTTGTTAACTTAGTTAGCAAGCCGTTTTTGTGTTATGAGGTAGGTATAAATAAAAAGAATCCCACAAATGTAGGATTCTTCGTATAGAATGAAAGTAAGTCTTATTTATTAATAATCAATTTCTCCGTAAATACGTGCTCATTTTGAATAACCCGAACAGTTAGTTGGCTGGTTACCAATTGGCTAGGTAGTTGATAAATCCCTCTCAACTCTTGAATTGACCCCTCCATTTGCATTAATTTACGTCCCTCAATCGTAGAAACTTCCACTTTAGCAGGTGTGTTCTCGTCAAAATGTGTCAAACGAAGGTTGAATTCGCCAGATGTTGGGTTTGGCCAAATACCTATCTCTTTTGAATTCGTATTCCCGGATCCAGTTGTTACCAACAATCCCTCTGCTAATCCAAGTTGTGCTGTAAGCACGCCTGTTGGCTGAATATCCCAAATTCCTTTTTGCAAAACGGCTACCTGTGCGTCATCTGACATTGATACCTTGACAGACGTCTGTGTGTCTTTCGAGCGAACAACCCAATATTCATACTGATTCAACGAGGTGATATTTGAGGTCACTTCACCAGAAATTGAACTCGGATTTTGAGGAATGTAAGTCGCCCAAACTGTCTTATTTCCCGCATCATCTACTTTGAATGAATGCTGACTTTCCCCGTTTCCTACAGGAAATTCAAAACTTGTTGCAGCTTGTTTTTCAACAACCCCCACCACATGCGATTGGTCTGAAAGTCCCTCATGTATTGCCTCATTAGAAAATATCAATGGATTCTGTTCATTCGTTCTTAGTATGCCTTTTTCGAAGGTTAACTTGCGGCGTATGCTAACAGGGGTTTGTAATTTTACGTGATTATCGAGGTAGAGCTCACTTATTTCAAGTGTTTTCTTGCTACTAATTTTCTGTTCATCAGTTCCATTAAGCCGAATTTGTCCTTCAGACTGAAAACCTCCCTCATTTACGACATGCCCTGCCAAATGCAAAATTCCTTCATTTTTTAATTTTCCCTTATTGGTAAAATCAGCATGTATGGAAACAGTAGCTCCCTCAGAAACATAAAATGTGGTGTTTGAACTAACTTGAGCTTGTGCACCTACGATTGAAATAAATACAAGTCCTGATGTGATGTAAAATGTACGCATGCAGTTGATAAATTGAAATTGGACAAATTTGACGTATCCAAAGTTAGATGCTTTTCCTAGAAATCACTAAAATAGATTTGAATTTTTATTAAATGGTTCATCTCGCAACAAGGTGCATTTGGTCTATTTATCACAAACAAGGTATGTAAATCTTTATTTTTTATGTTAATTCGTACACCAATCGAACTTAAACGTAGTAAACCATGCATCGATTTCTCCGAATTCTTATAGTCTCCTGCCTGATTTCTGTTCAAACGAAGGGGCAATCCATTCCTTACGAAAAACTTGCCGTTACGTACGGTCTTCAACATATCCCGACGTTACGCTCCTATTTGTCTATTCCATGCGATGCAAATGTAAAGGAGGATATGTACAAAAATATTGAATGGGTACAAAACGCCTTTTCTTCCCGCGGCTTCTCTGTCTCTACGCTGGAAACACCGACACTCCCCGTGCTTTTGCTGGAGAGAAAAGCGAAAAATCCAGCTGCCAAAACCGTTTTATTTTATTATCATTCGGACGGTCAACCTGTCCGATCTGCCGAGTGGCAACAAGAAAATCCATTTATTCCTGTCTTGAAACAAAAAAAAGGAGACGCTTGGGAGCAAATTCCATTTGAACGCATTACACAAAATTATGACCCCGAGTGGCGTATTTTCGGTCGTGCCTCCTCCGACGATAAAGGCCCTGGCGTGATGTTACTCGCCGCCCTAGATGCTATCGAATCATTGGCTATTTCTCCCAATTATCACCTTAAAATTTTGGTTGATTTTGAAGAAGAAAAAGGCTCTACAAGTCTACCCGGAATCATTGAAAAAAACCGGAAAGCCCTTGAATCCGACCTTCTCCTCATTTTTGATGGCCCTGCGCATCCTACTAATCTGCCTACTATTACATTTGGTGCACGTGGTATTCTCACGCTGACATTAACGACTTATGGCCCCGTTTCACCTCTCCATAGCGGTCATTACGGGAATTATGTGCCCAATCCGGTTTTTCGAATGGCAAGATTATTAACCAATATGAAAGCGGAAGATGGACGTGTACTTATTCCGGGTTTCTACGAAGGTATCCAGCTTGACCCCATTACCGCCAAGCAAATTGCAGCAGTTCCCGATGACCTCGCCGCATTGAATAGCCGCCTCGGGATTGCCCAAGCAGAAAAGGTAGGGACGAACTACCAAGAATCATTGATTTACCCTTCCTTGAACGTACGCGGAATAAAAGCTGCGGAGGTAGGGGCAATGGCAGCCACCATTATTCCAGATAAAGCCGTTGCAGAAATCGATATTCGAACTGTTCGAGCTTCTGAACCTGCTCGTTTGATTGAACTCGTGAAGAAATTTATCCGAGACGAAGGGTATTATATTGTCACCAATGAACCCACCGCCGAAGAACGCGCCAAGTACGATAAAATCATTAAAATTGGGTCAAGACCTGCTTACGGCGCGTTTAGCACAGAAATGCAGAGCGAAGTAGGTTTGTGGATTCAACGCGCTATACAGAAAACAACTTCGCAGCCATTGGTTAAATTGCCGACGATGGGTGGTTCCGTGCCTATTTCTCCGTTTGTCGCTCAATTGGGGGTAAATGCTGTCATCGTACCGACCGTTAATACGGATAATAACCAACATAGCGCTAACGAAAACCTACGTCTAGGGAATTATTTTGAAGGAATCCGGACGATGATTGGTTTATTGACGGAGAAGTTTTAACGCCAAAAGATATACATCTAAAGAAAAAATAGCTGCCAAATATCGTATTTGTGTAGCTATTTTTATACATAAATTATGGAATGAATAAATACAATTAGTTGATTAATAGTAAGTTGTATTTTCACTGGAATAATTTTTGAAAAATACTTGTACCTTGTTTTTTAATAACTTTATATTTGTGACGTTTTTTACGACAATGAAACAGATATCACTTCCCATATCGCCCTTCTTCCGACGACTTAGGTCCGTAAGGACCCTTGCCTGATTACCTATGCCTATAAAGGCGGGTATTCGCCGACTCCTTTTCTCATTCCTGTTTTTATTTTTTCACCATTGACGGATACAGCGTCTCCTGATTGCGGCAGCGCCCAATAAAATGACGATGAATAACATACAACCAATAGAAAATTCAGACTATATAATCCAAATAGCAGATGAATCTCATTTTCATCTGGCACAAACTATTTGCGACGAAATGGAATCCAGCGCACGTATCCGAAAAACGGGTATCGCCAAAAGATCTCCTCTCTACATTCAAGAAAAAATGATAGAAGGCAAAGCTATCATTGCGCAAACCAAAGAAGGCAAATGGGCTGGCTTTTGCTATATTGAAACGTGGGATCACGGCGAATTTGTCGCTAACTCGGGTCTCATTATTCACCCAGAACACAGAAAAAGTGGATTAGCCCGGAATATCAAAAAACGAGCTTTTGAGCTTTCACGGAAAAAATATCCGAACGCCAAAATCATTGGGCTGACAACCAGTTTGGCCGTCATGAAAATCAACTCGGATCTTGGTTATATTCCGGTGCCTTTCAGTGAATTACCCAAAACAGACGAGTTCTGGAAGGGTTGCTCCAGCTGTGTCAATTACGATATCTTGAACCGGACAGGCAGAACAAACTGTCTTTGTACAAGCATGAAATTTGACCCCGTAGAAGTCAAAAAAAATGTGGATGGTGGAAAAAAACCACCCGTCTGGGATTTTATCAAGGAGTCTAAGTTGTACGAAAAATGGATGACCGTTAAACAGCGTATTTTACTGAATCGGGAAGAGCAAAAAAAAAAAGTGGGCAGCCTAGCCAAGGAACAAAAGGAAACACAATTGATGGAATTATAGACACGATTGAAGGAAAAATAGATTGATACAAAAAGCTTGGTTTCACAAAACCAAGCTTTTTGTGTGAAATACCCTTTCGTACTCTCCTAGAAGATTTTGTAAAAATACCTGAAGAACTCATCGCAATAAAATGAGAAACAAAGAAAAAAGTCATGGATTTAATCGACATTCCTATTGGCTTCATCGCATGAAATCTCATTTTATAGACCATTTGGTGTAAATCATTCACATAAAATGAGTAGAATCCATTAATTTGTGAAAGTATTTTTCATTCACAAAATCTAAACTATGTATATGTTACAACGAATAGTAACTTCTATCGTCCTTTTAGTCCTGCCCGTTTTGGTTTGGGCACAGCGAGGCGGGGGTGGGAATTTCAATGCCAACAGTCGTTTTGAACAACTAGGTGCTAATCTACCAACTCCAAATTCCTACCGAACAGCAGCAGGTACGCCTGGTAAAGATTATTTCCAAAATACAGCAAGCTACGACATCAAAGTCGAGCTAGACGATGATTCTCAGCGAATTATTGGTACAGAAATACTAACCTATACCAATAATTCACCTGACGATTTAAAGTACCTTTGGTTGCAATTAGACCAAAACTTACACAATGAAAAATCGACAGGAAACATAACAAAAACAGGGGGTATTGCTAATCAAATGGCGGGTGGACAAATCCAAAATATCCAGTCACTGGGTACAACATCTACCAAAAAAGAATACGGACACAATATCCGTTTGGTGAAAGATTTGAAAGGGGCAGATATCCCTTATACAATCAATGGAACAATGATGCGGGTAGATATTCCGGTCAGCTTGAAGCCAGGTCAATCGTATTCTTTCCGGATTGATTGGGATTATAATATTTTCCCGTATTACGGTCGTTCTGGATATGAATATTTTGAGGCAGACGGCAACTACAATTACTTCATTGCACATTGGTTTCCTCGTATGTGTGTGTATGACGATGTAAACGGCTGGCAGCACAAACAATTTTTAGGACAAGGAGAGTTTACTGTGCCGTTTGGTAACTATAAAGTGGAAATTACGGTTCCAGCAGATCACGTGGTGGGTGCAACCGGTGAATGCCAAAACTACGCAAAAGTATTGACCAAAGAGCAAATGAAACGGATGACAGATGCTTCTAAGTCCAAAACGCCTGTCATGATTGTTACACAAGCAGAGGCAGAAGTAAAATTGAAAGAAAAATCGTCTAAAAAACAAACGTGGGTGTACACGGCTCAAAATGTCCGCGACTTTGCGTTTACTTCTTCCAGACGTTTTATTTGGGACGCGATGCAAACAGATGTGTACAACAACGGACGAAAAATTTGGAGCATGTCATTTTATGCCAAAGAAGGGAATCCACTTTGGGAGCAGTATTCGACGCGTGTTGTGGAGCACACCTTAAAAGTATATGGAAATACAACGATTGAATACCCATATCCTGTGGCTATTTCTTGCCATGCTACCGCAGGTGGCGGAATGGAGTACCCAATGATTAGCTTCAATGGTGGTCGCCCAGACCCAGATGGAACGTACTCAGACCGTGTGAAAGCAGGAATGATTGGCGTGATTATTCATGAAGTGGGGCATAATTTCTTCCCGATGATTATCAATTCAGACGAACGTCAATGGAGTTGGATGGATGAAGGATTGAACTCATTTGTTCAATATTTGGCAGAGCAGGAGTGGGACAGAGAATTCCCTTCGCGCAGAGGAGAAGCGCAAAAAATCGTGGAGTACATGCGGACAGACCAAACACAGCAAATGCCGATTATGAGTAGTTCAGACAATATCATGCAGTTTGGTCCGAATGCGTATTCGAAGCCAGCGACTGCCTTGAATATCCTTCGGGAGACTGTCATGGGGCGTGAATTGTTTGATTATGCGTTTAAGGAATATGCAAAAAGATGGGCGTTCAAACATCCGCAGCCTGCTGATTTCTTCCGTACGATGGAAGATGCGTCTGGCGTTGACTTGGACTGGTTCTGGAAAGGGTGGTTTTATGGCGTAGAGCCGGTGGATCAAGATTTGGCGGAGGTGCAATGGTATGCGTTGGATACGCAAAACCCTGAAATTGCGAAAGCAGAAGCACGCAAAGAAGCGGCAGCAAAAGCCAAGACGCTTAGTAATATACGAAACGAAAAAGATATTCCAAAGACGGTAGTAGAGGAAGACCCAAGTATGCGGGATTTCTATAATTCGTACGACCCGTTTGCGGTAACGGCAGCAGAAAAATCGCGTTATGAGAAATTTTTGGAGACATTGACGCCGGAAGAAAGAGAGTTGATGGAGTCGGGTAAAAACTTTTACACATTGAAATTAAAAAACAAAGGTGGATTGGTGATGCCCGTTATCATCGAGTTACAGTATGAAGATGGAACGTCGGAAGTAGTACGTTATCCAGCAGAAATTTGGAGATTGAATGACCAAGAAATTTCGAAGACGATTTCTACCGCGAAGAAAGTGAAGAAATTTGTTTTGGATCCGTATTATGAAACGGCAGACATTGATACGTCGAACAATGCGTTTCCGAGAGAGCCAGAGCAGCCGACGAAATTCCAGTTGTTCAAACAGCGTGGATACAATCCGGGGCCTAATCCGATGCAGGAGGCGAAAAAGTCACAAGGAGCTGCCACGCAGAGTAGTTCTGGAAAATAAAGATAGATAGATAGAGCCGCGGTTCACCGCGGCTCTCTTTTTGTTTACCGCGGCTCTTCTCTTTTCACGAGGAACGTGTTATTTATTGATGTGCATTAGCGTTTTGTAAATGTCTGCGTAAATCACAGATGGATTAAATGACGTCACTTATTTATTTAAAATGTACTTTTAAACGCCCCACGTTTTTCAATGGCTTGAATGACCTCTGCCTGCAATTTGGTATGCTGGATGGGGACGTTTTTTTGCCAAAAAGCAGGGTCGTAGGTTAATTGTTTATAAATTTCTCGGTCATCTTTTTGAAATGGACGTAGCACGTCACCTGTCTCAAAACCCGGGAGTGATTTGGTCACATAAAGCCACGCCTCTTCGGTATGTTTTTGTTGAAAAATCCGATTTTTCGTTGTATTGATTAGATGGAGATATTCAATTTCTGTTTTTCTTTGATCGTTTAAACGATATGATACAGTTATCTCTTTGTCCGACTTCCATTTGCTACTACCTGGATAATCGTAGGTTCCTGTCACTTGAAGAAGGGCATCCCATTTGGTTAATACCATGATTTTGCCTTCAAAACGAGTTACTTTTTCTGTGCCTTTTTTAGGTGTACATTGAATCACCGCAACTTCTTCATCCGTCCCTTCCTGGAGATACCCTTCTAATTTGAAGTGGTAATTTTTGGTAATGTCAATGATATTGAGGGGAAAAGGTACATACTTACGAATTACAACAGTTTCAAGAAAAGTACCGTATAAAAAATTGCCATACCTGTATCTTGAGTCTTCCAGTTCTGCCATCCGAGCTTGGAGAGGTTGCCATTGGGTGATTCCCGTGGTTTTCCAGGCGATATTCATAAATGCCTCGTGAATGCGTGTGAACTTGGATCCTGTTCGGGAGACTTTTTGGTAATACGTCTGGTAATGGAAAACATCGTTGCTATCACGTACGGCTTTTTGAACGACGGCATTCAGAATCGCCACGGCTGGATTTCCCGTCGTCGCTTCTCCTAGTTGAATGACCGCTACGGGCAACGAAATACGTTGAAAAGCGTTCTCCGCAATCGTTTTCTTCCTTTTTTGGTAGCTCACATGGCTGAACACCACCTCTATGGGCCATTGGGTGATGGTCAAGGCAAATTCCCCATCGGTATTGGTAATCGTGCCTTGCGAGCTACCCACGACCTGCACGCCCACGCCGACAATGGGTTGCTGGGTTGTCTCATCCACGACCCGTCCTTTGAGGGTTTGGGCGAAGGAGGTAATGAATACCAAATAGAACAAAAAAAATGAACAGTAGAACGAGGGATGAATACAAAGTTGTTTTTTCATTTTAATTGTAATTGCTTTTGAATAATCCATTTTTTTCAATTTCTTGAATTACTTCTTGACTGATATTGGTGTGTTTTATCGGAATATTTGTATTCCAGAATTGAGAGCTGTAGGGAGTTTGTTTTATCTTTTTTTGGATAGATTTTTGAAATGGGGAATAGGATTTTGTATTTTCAAACTGTTCTTTTGGAAACTCTTCTAAGAACAAAAGCCATGCTTTTTCTGTAAATGTCAGCTGCTCTATACCCTTTGTTTGCAAAGTATAAATAAGTTGTAGGTGATCGAAGCTAGCAAGTCCTGACTTTTCATTTATTCGATAGTTTAAGACAATTTCAGTTTGTGACTGAACTAATTGGTTCTCATCATAGAAAGTACCTTCAATTCGTTGTAATGAATTTATGTCTGTATCGACAAAAATCTGCCCTACAAATGAGGAAGAATTAGAGATTATTTTGCAGTTGATTACTGCAATTCTATTACCCGTTTCTGTAAGAAGGTAACTATCTAGTTTATATGAACGAGTATTTTGCAATTGAGGACTAATGGGAAAGTTTAGCGTTGAGTCAATCATTCTGACATAATAAAGAGATTGACGGAATAAGTTTACATGCTCAAAGCGTTGATTTGTTAATTCTGCATACCGAGAATTTGTTGGATGTATTCTTTGTACTCCTCCATTTTTATATTGAACATCAAAAAAGAGTTCATGGATTTTAGTAAATGTGTCACCATCCAAAGATATTTTTTGAAAAAAAGCCTTGTAATTATAGGTATCCTTGTCTCTTGATACATTTTTAATGACTTCATTCATGATTTTTTCAGCTTCGTTACCCACGACTATTTCAGGTAATAGGATAGTTCTTTGGGTAAGATTTACTGTCAAAAAATCACTAACATTTACCTTTACTTTTTTTGTTTGGTAACTCACATGAGAAATTACTAAATTAGAAGGCAAACTTTCAAGAATTAATTCAAATTCGCCATTTTCATTTGTAACTGTACCTTTTCCTAAAACTTCATCACGAATGCTTGCACCTATTAAAAGAGCTTTATCTGAGGAATCTTTCACAATACCTTTAATAACAAATTGCGAATAAAGATTTGAAGAAAATGAAGAAATAATAAAAATTAACAAAAAAACAAATCTAATAAATTGCATAATTATTTTTTTAATTGTCCAAAGTTCAGGGACACTCCAATAAGTGCCCCTGACTAAATTAGTTACATGGTCCTTTTACCCTACCAATTACAATCGGTTCTCCTGACCAAGGATCCTTGCCCCATACATCATGCCATTCCTCGCCTTGCCAGCAATTCTCCAATCTCTCTTCCAATTCTTCGACATGAAAGTGAGCTAGGTCATTCGACCATTCCGGTGTTTTTGTTACGTTTTGTTCCATAAAATGAAAAAATAAAAAGTGATTAAATATGAGGCATTCAATGATTTGCTTCCCCCTGGCGTGCCTCTTTTCGCCAAGAGCGGAAGATCTTTATTCCGTATTGGATAATTAACTTAAGTATCAAAATATAAAAGGTGAGTACCACAAAGAAGGTGCGGTGGATTTCAGAAACATCCCAATTCCCGCGTAGCCAATTTTCTGCCGTCCAAACTAATTTTTCAGGAAACTGCACAACCTCTTCTTGGTATGCCCACGCCATGTAGCCCATAAACAGAAACAACAAGGCGCCGTTCAAAATACCATACACCAATAGGCCAACCGTTCGGACATTCCAGTGTATTTCTTCCTGCTTCCACCAAGCACGGCTTACTTGCTGTACCATTTGCTTGGATTTTTGCAGTAAATTGGGCGTACCCGTCAAATCAGCTAAAATCCAGTATCCGTCAAAGCGAACAAACGGATTAAATTCCCAAATCACAAACAGCGCAATGGATAATCCGGCTACATAATAGATAGGGTCCTGGGTAATGGTATAGGTTAGAACCAATAGGCTGGCATAGAGGAGTTCACTAAATATGCCACCCAAATTGGCAATGGTTCGGCGTTCTTTGTTGGCTAACCAAATTTGGGTGATGTCGGCATACATGACGGGCAAAAGGAAATAAAAGCCAAAGCCAATCCCGCCATGCTGCAAGCCACTGTTTCGGCACGCTGCAATGTGTCCAAACTCATGGATGGGCATACTCGCATAAAATAAAAACGGCAGAAGTGCCAAACTTTGGGGCGATAGGGTTTTTGGGTCAATGACCAACGCCATAGGTTCTGCGAAAAACCAGTACCCTAAAAAGCCAATGAGACCCAGGAAAAGCTTCCAAAACAGCGTTGGGCTGTAGAGATACGAAAGGGGTTGTGCTAAAAAACCCGCTACTTGGGCGTTGATAAGCTGCACCTTGAGCTTAAGGTAGTTATTCAAGACCTTTGGGCGAGCTATGGCAATATCCTCGGCTAAAATCTGATATCCACCAAGAACTTTACCCACCATCTCCCGAAACTGAGGTTCAGCATAGGCTGTCTGAAACTTTGTATTGAACGAGTCCACTGCTTCCACGTAGGAAATGTGACTGGCTAGAATCTGATAGAGTGTGTGGGTTTGTTCGTTGATGAGAAAATTGCGCCCGTTGGGGCAATGAATCACCCATTGACCATTCCCCCACGCATGAGCGGATGTACCTTCAATTAAAATCATAGGTATTGGGAATAATGGGTTAAACAATTCCAGACGGTACTGGTAGTGAAAACACGGTGGTAGTCGTCGGTTAAACAATTCACTCCAAACGAGCTATTTCGCCAGGTATGAACCAAATTGGGGTCATGGATATCGGTGGCTGGTATGCGGAGGATGCGATCCGACATCCAACTTCCATCGGAGGTTTGATTTTGTAAAATCCATTGGATTCCACGGTCTATAACCCACTTAAAATCAGCATTTTGAACACGCATCAACGCTTTAAGTGCAAGCGCTGTATAGAATGCGTTCGGTTTTCCAGAGGTGGGGTTTTCCCAGAAACCTTCCTCTTTTTGCTGAGATATAAGCCAATGACACGCTTTCTGTATTTCGAGGGAGTGCTTTTCTAGTGCGAGAATAGCCCAAGCGGTGGCATACACATTACTCGTCCACCAGTACGAAAGCCAAGAACCATCGGGTTGTTGGTTTTGGAGTAAATAATCACGCGAAAGAGAAAACGCTGGGTGACTAAGTTTCTTCAAAACGAACGTCGCGACGGCTGAAACACACAATTTGGGCGTTATCCATGCCTGAACAGAAATATCTTCTGGAATATCTAGCCGAGTTCGGAGTGCTTGTGGGTCGAGGTACGTACTCCAGCCACCCTGCTCATTTTGAAACGGAAGCCATCGATGTAAGGTAGTATCTATCGCTACATGCGTGAGCCATTGGCTGTACAAGACGAAAGTCGTTGAGTCGCCGTCTTGGAAAATGGAGTCATTGAACGAAAGGAAAAAGGCATCTTGGTTGGCTAAAACTTGCTTGGTTTCCGACAACAACGAAATTTCAGGTGTACATTCAGCCAATTGGGCGGTTACGTACCCCGTAATCCAAGCCTTTCCGGAACCCGCACTGGTCATGAAGTCCGTCCAGGTGCCATCGGGAGCTTGCCATTGCGATAAAAAAGAAAGCGCTTTGTTTTGAGCTACCAAAACATCGCCGTTAGAAAGGGTATTTTGACTTAGTTGACTAATGACTTTGGTTTTATCTACGAGATAATCAATTTCTTGCCCAAAAAATCGAGAGTGATTGATTTGTTTTTTGAGGTAGCTTGACAGCTCGTCCAACCCTAATTTGTCAGTAATATGTAGCGCTTCTTGGTAATGATGTTGTGCTTTATCTAGGAATTTGTGGGCGATGCCCGACAAAAATAAGCATTTGTGCGCTAAGGCATCGTTTGACCAATCCAATTGATTTTCCTGACAGTAGGAGCGAACGAGTGATTGTACATAAGTCCACTGACCGTGTTTCCGGTCTTTGTTGAAGTCATCTATATCATCCAAACATTGAAAAGCGATATGGATGTGGTTAAGAACTTCAATGAGACTTTTCTCGTGGTTCGCATCATTCGCCAAATATTGCAAAGCATATATTGTATTGTGGCACATGATGGATTTACCCTTTGCTATTGTCTCAAAAAGAGACATGTCATATGCGTTTTTCTGTTCGGATAAAATTTTTTCTGTGTGGAGTACGTCAAAATATTTCTTCCGGACGTCAGAAAATGTATTCCAGAATGGCTCTTCCGGAAATAAGGAGGCTAAATGCCGAATAGCAAGATCGTGGTTAGAGAAAGATGGATTCAGCTCTCTCACGTTATGTACGGCAAACCCATCATCTATAAAATCATCGATACTCAAGAGGAATTTAAAATATAGATAAGATGACTCGCTCAATACTTGGAGTTTATCTACCGAAATCTTTGCGAAC
>JACCDQ010723025.1_pt1 | contig 146255 bp, 121 predicted proteins | sample 7446031 | NCBI WGS metagenome assembly JACCDQ01 (sample SAMN15323442, study PRJNA562643) | freshwater metagenome | isolation source: river surface water | place: USA:Blue River Watershed | collected 2017-08-17
GCAGAAGTGGCTTATGAATTGGGTTTTGAATATCCCAACTATTTTTCAAAATTCTTCAAGAAACAAGTTGGATTAAGTCCCAAAGAATATCGCTCACAATTCACTGTCAAACTTTAAAATCAATAACAGCAACGCCTTCGAAAGAGGGCGTTTTTGGATTATCCGTAATTTGTTTCTTTTTTTCTGGTAGTCTGTTTCCTTCTGCTTTTTAATGTGGTGCTACCTTTGTTTTATCATTTAAGAACAGCAAACAATGAAAAAAACAAAAAAAGTATTGCTTATCAATACCCATTTAACTTATCCAAATTGGACCGAAGGAACATTGAATAATTCCTTTATTCAAAAAGCGAAAGATTTTTTTGAAGCAAAAGACTTTGAAATTTTAGAAACAAAAATTGAAGAGGGTTACAATGCCGACGAGGAAGTCGAAAAACACCTCGAAGCAGATATTGTGATGTTACAAACTCCTGTAAACTGGTTTGGAGCACCCTGGATTTATAAAAAATACGTGGACGAAGTTTTTAATAGCGGTTTGTTTAGCAAAAAGTTTCTTTCGGATGACGGAAGAACAAGAGAAGACACAACCAAACAATATGGAACAGGCGGACATTTACAAGGCAAAAAGTTTATGATTTCTGCCACTTGGAATGCTCCAGCCGAAGCTTTTAATAATCCTGCACAACAATTGATGCAAGGAAAAGGGACAGCTGATTTATTTTTAAATATTAGCAGTAATTACCGTTTTTGCGGTGTTGAGATTGTAGCTGACTATAATTGTTTCGATATTTTTAAAAGTAACAACATAGCAAAAGACCTTGAAAACTACCCGAAGCATTTAGAAAAAGTTTTTGGATTGTAAATGAAATCATTTTGTTCTAAGGAAGCTGGAGTAATTACTTCAGCTTTTTTTGTTAGAAGATGGTCTCGATGAGCCTCTAAGCAATGTTAAATGAGCTGCACAATAAAGCTTGGCTAAAAGATAATCGTTAATTTTGTTAGATTCTAATCTCCATTATAACAGTAAAAAATGACACGTGAACAAACGGACAAATTGAAAACCATCAGTTATTCAGGCATATTTTTGTCTTGCTTTTCAGACTATAGCGAAAAATGTATTCACGCTACACCGGAACACGTATTGGTCTATCTGTATTCGGGCGAGCAAGTGATTGAAGACCGAAACGAGAAAATAGTGCTACAGGCGGGCGAATGTGCTTTTATTAGAAGGGATCACCGTTTGAAAATGTATAAAAACAGCAAAGGCGAAGACTTATACAAAGGCATTTCGTTGACTTTTAAACGGAATGTTTTGCGTGAGTTCTACAGTAAAATGGATAAGTCTGAAATTCCGAAAAATGTTCCTATTTCAGAAAAAAATGTTTTTAAAATTGAGCCACGCCCAGATATCACAAGCTTGTTCCAATCGCTGATACCGTATTTTGACACCAATATTAAGCCAACAGAAGGAGTAACGCATTTGAAATTACTGGAAGGAATTTATGCTTTGTTAAATAGTAATGAATTATTATATCCAATACTATTTGATTTTGCGGAACCCTGGAAAGTAGACATCTTAGAATTTCTAAATGAAAATTTTCAGGACGAACTGACTATGGAGCAGATTGCATCTTTCACAGGTAGAAGTTTAGCAACATTTAAAAGGGATTTCAAAAAAATAAGTAATCTTACTCCACAAAAATGGCTAATCAAAAAACGCCTTGAAGTAGCCTATTTTAAACTGAAAGAAGAAGACAAAAAAATACAGGATGTGTATGTGGAAGTTGGATTTAAAAACCCTTCACATTTTTCTACGGCTTTTAAAAAACAATATGGAATTTCGCCTACTGAAGTCTGATATTTTTATCTTTTTTGAGCTTCTGAGAAATATTTTTTGAGCCTTGCAACAATATCGTTGTGAGGCTTTGTGTTTAAATTTGCTTCATACAATTTAGCTAAATAAAGTATGAAAAATTTAAAACCCGATATATTAGAAAGATTACAATCAGGAGAACCAATTCGTTTAAATGACCCTGAATATCATGAAATAACTGAAATTGTTACCAGGACTATAAAACTTTCTCAGCAATTAAATGCTTCGGATAATATTGATGCTGTTCGGGAATTTTTAAGTGAAATTATTGGAACAAAAATAGATGATAGCACAACTGTTTTCCCTCCATTTCACATCAATTTCGGAAAGTTCATCAGCATTGGAAAAAATGTATTTATTAATCACGCCTGTTCGTTCCTTGATATGGGCGGAATTACAATTGAAGATGAGGTATTAATTGGTCCGAAAGTCAATCTTATTACCGAAAATCATCCGACAGATCCCAACGACAGGAGAGCTTTAATTACAAAACCCATCCTGATAAAACGAAAAGCCTGGATTGGGGCTGGAGCTATTATTTTACCGGGAGTTACTGTTGGTGAAAATTCGATAATTGCAGCTGGAGCAGTAGTTTCCAAAGATGTTCCGGATAATGTAATCGTCGGCGGAATTCCGGCAAAATTTATAAAATCAATTGATTAAAAGAGCAATATAAACAGTAATAAAATTCAAATAAAATGAAGAAACGTACCTTAATAATCGCTGCGATGGTATTGCTTTTAGGACAGCTTACAGCACAGACAACGCAAAAAAAATCATCGAATAAAAATTTTAAAAAAATGAATACAACAGAAACAGTAGAACATTATACCTTTCAATTGAGCGATAAAGTAACTCGCCAAAAAGTAAGTTTTAAAAACCGCTATGGTATTACCATTTCAGGCGATTTATATTTACCAAAGAATATAGAAACTAAGACTTTATCAGCATTGGCAATCAGCGGACCTTTTGGAGCAGTAAAACAACAATCGTCTGGATTGTATGCTAACCAAATGGCGGAAAGAGGCTTTGTTGTAATAGCATTTGACCCGTCTTACACAGGCGAAAGTGGTGGTGAACCCCGCAACTTGGCTTCGCCTGAAATCAATACCGAAGATTTCAGTGCAGCAGTAGATTTCTTAGGGCTTCAGAAAAATGTAGACAGAAACAAAATTGGAATCATTGGAATTTGTGGTTTTGGAGGCTTTGCTTTGAATGCAACTGCTGTTGATAAACGTATAAAAGCTGTTGCGACAACGAGTTTGTATGATATGACAAGAGTAATGTCAAAAGGCTATAACGATTCAGTAACACCTGAACAGCGCACCAAAACATTAGAGGACTTGAGTCAGCAACGTTGGAAAGATGCCGAAAATGAAAAACCAGCAAAGGGTTCACGTAATTTACAGGAAAAATTGAAAGGTGATGAACCTCAATTTGTAAAAGAATATTTTGATTATTACAGAACACCACGTGGTTTTCATCCGAATTCTTTGAACTCAAACGGAGCTTGGTTGGTGACAAATCCAATATCATTTATGAATATGCCAATATTGACTTATGTAAAAGAAATTTCACCAAGACCAATGCTTTTAATCGCAGGAGAAAATGCACATTCCCGTTATTTCAGTGAAGACATTTATAAAGTTGCGTCTGAACCAAAAGAATTAATGATTATTCCACATACAGTTCACGTGGATTTGTATGACAAAGTGGATGTGATTCCGTTTGATAAATTAGAAAGTTTCTTTAAAGCCAATTTGAAATAAATGAATACAAACTCAAGAAGGTTTATCTGCAAGTAATTTTCAGATAAACCTTTTTTATTGACAAACCATTTCAAACAATCCGTAAAAATGGTAAGAGAAGCAGTAATCTATATAACAAAGAAATTCTTTATTGTACTGACATTTGTAATAGATAAAAAAACGTAGAGCACAGCTTCATCGGGAAGTCATTTAAAATTAATTCAAAAGTAAATTATGAGCTCTTTTACAGCAAAAGGAATCGCCGCATCCCAAGACTGTTTTTACAGGAAATGTTTGGGTAAATAGGAATATGAAACATGATGAAGGGTACAACATTAATTCTACCCAATTCCATAGTTGAACGTAATTAAAAAAATGCTTAAGTTTAAATCTTTATAGGCTAAGCAACTAATAACAATAAAAGACAACAAGATATGACAACAGAGGATACTTCTCAATTTTTTCCAAAAGGAACCCAATTGCCTAGTGATTGGTTTAGCGGAAACGCTTTTTTATCACCGTTAATTTCGAGAGATAAAAACAACGAATTTTCGATAGGAAGCGTAACCTTCGAACCAAAGGCAAGAACGAATTGGCACACTCATCCCAAAGGACAGATTTTGATAGTTACTGAAGGAGAAGGATTTTATCAGGAGAAAGGAAAACCTGCACAGCCAATTCAAAAAGGGGATGTAATTAATATTCCAGAAGATGTAGAACATTGGCATGGTGCATCAGCAAGCAGTAAAATGGTACATATAGCAGTCACAAATTTTAAAGGGGATGAACAAGTAAGGTGGCTACAAGCTGTAAGTGAAGAAGAATACGCAGAAGTGAATAAGAAATGATTTTTAAAAAGATAAATATGAATACATACTCAGTAAAAGCATACGGTACAGAAGCCGCGGATGCCGATTTAAAAGAAATAAACATCAACCGTAGAGAAGTTACCCCAAAAGATATCGAAATTGAAATCCTGTATTGCGGTGTTTGTCACTCTGATTTGCATACGGCAAGAAACGACTGGGGTTTTACTTCATATCCATCAGTACCGGGTCATGAAATTGTTGGACGAGTTACAAAAATAGGTAACGAAGTAACCAAATTAAAAGTAGGCGATTTAGCTGGAGTAGGCTGCTTGGTCGATTCCTGCCACACTTGTGATAGCTGTAAAAAAGACTTGGAACAATATTGTTTAACCGGTTTTACAGGGACTTATGGTGGTACTGACAAGCATTTGGGCGGACACACTTTTGGAGGCTATTCTCAAAGTATTGTTGTAGATGAACATTTTGTATTGAAAATCCCTTCCAACTTAGATTTGGCAGCCGTAGCACCCTTACTTTGTGCCGGAATTACGACTTGGTCGCCACTAAGACATTGGAAAGTTGGAAAAGGAAGTAAAGTAGCTGTTATAGGTTTGGGTGGACTTGGGCACATGGGCATAAAATTAGCAAAAGGCTTAGGTGCTGAAGTAACTCTTTTTTCAAGAACACCAGATAAAGAACAAGATGCTATAGCATTAGGAGCAGATGCGGTAATTATTTCTACAGATGAAAATCAGATGCAATCAGTAAGCGGAAAATTTGATTTAATTATTGATACGGTTCCTTATGTACACGATGTAAATCCTTATGTTACTACACTAAATATTAGTGGTACTTTGGTTTTGGTTGGTTATTTGGGAGGCTTAGAGCCATTTTTAAATACCGTACCAATGATTTTGGGCAGGAAATCGGTTGCCGGTTCTGTAATTGGGGGACTTGCCGAAACACAGGAAATGTTAGATTTTTGTGGAGAGCACAATATTGTATCGGAAATTGAAATCATTAAAATGCAAGATATTAATGAAGCTTATGAGCGAATGCTAAAAAGTGATGTGAGATACCGTTTTGTTATTGATATGGCTTCACTGAAAGAATAGTATTCGTTTAAACTTCAAATAATTCCAAGCATTCAAAAAAAATGTTTGGGATTATTTTTGGCATCAAAATCGGCTAAAATCTAAATAAAAAATCCTTAAAAAACTGTTTTACAGTGTGTTTAGGGATTTGTTTTGTAACCTCTACTAGACAATTCACAAACCATTTTATGCAAGATTTGAAGAAATTGGCTATGTGGAATTCTATTTAATTCAAGTTGCTAGTTAATTGATTTGTTTAATTGTAATTCGAATACAAACAGTGTAAGCTTTATAAGAAATCCTTCCAATGTCATAGCGTGTATTGTTCTTGGAAAAAGTTTTTTAATATCACTAATTGTTGTTTCTACTCTTTTTCTCATTTTCAATTTTTCATTTTTTTGCTCCAAAGTATCTATTCTTTTGGAATTCGACTTTCTTTGAATCTTCAATAAAATTGCTTTTCGCTCGAAAGCTTTATCTTCTAAACTATAATCTAAATAAGCGCTATCGCCATATATTGAAGCTTCGGCAGGTAATTTATCAATCATCTTTCCTAATGCTTTTGCATCAGCTGTTTTTCCTGGTGTAAAATGAAACGCTATTGGAATACCCGATTTTGTTGTCACTAATTGTACTTTGACACCATAAAAATAATTTCGCATACTCGCCGTGTAGCCCCTCCACTTTTTATCCTTAAGAATTTTACAATTTAAAATTCTAATATTGTTGCATACTGATACTGGAAAAGAATCAATTATGTATTGCATTTCGCAGCAAAAGTCTTTAAAATAAGAACTTACAATTTCAAATAATTCATAAAGAAGGTTCCCTATTTTATGAAGCCGTCTATTGAATCTACTTTTATCAAGCATATTAGGAATATATCCGTATTGCTTCATAAATTGAATTGCAGATGAATGATTGCCATAGAAACTCGTTGAGGAAACTATAGCTGTTACTATTATTTCACTGTCATTTACTCGTCTTCTAACATCTTCTTTGTGTTCAATTCCTTGTAAAATATCATCTATTAAACAAAAAATTGAGATAATTTTGTCTTTTGTAAGCATCATACCTGTGAGTCTTTAGTTGTGGTAAACCAAATTTCTCACTTTTGATGCTTACTTTTTATACTTTCTAACTAGCAACTTGAATTAATTATTTAATTGTTGATAATCCAAAGCATAAGCAGAAAAGGGAATTGTTGGGATAATGCAGTCTGTGAGTTTTTTTAAATCACTGAAAACCGAGCTTATTTACGGGAATAAACTGATATCAAAAGAACAAATGAAACTTGAAATCTTTGAATATATCGAAATATGGTACAACAGAAAAAGAAGGCAATGCGCTTTGAATTACAAAACAATCGAGGAGTTCAATAATCAAAATTACATATATAAAAATGTAGTTTAACTTAGACTGTAATTTTTATTTGTATATCCACTAACAACATGAAAAAGTCAGTAGTTTTTAATAACTAATTTAACCCAAAAAAAGGTGGTCAATTTACACTGGAAAGCGGTGGTCAATTTGACCGGTTTTTCACTTTAACTACTTAGAACTAACTAATAGATGTAATCCTCAAAATTTGAGATATGTAAATAATTTTTCTGTAAATACCTAACCACTTTAAACAATTAATATTTTTGCTTATTAGAATATTTAAAAGTCATATTTTAAACCCAGTTTTGATTATAAATAAATTTAAAGGAACAGATATTTTAACATCTTCCACTTTTAGTGTCGATATTTTTATTGATTTTAATTAAGTTTATCTTTTTTTTGTATAAAAACCAACAACTAACCCCTATAAATATGAATTCCCAATCGACATCTTTTAATGAATCTTCCATTTTATTGAGAGTGGCGGCTGGAAATGAATTGGCCTATACCCAGCTAGTTGAAAAACACTGGCAAAAGGTACTTCAACATTCCCTTAGTTTTGTAAAATCTTATCAAGTTGCTGAAGAATTGACCCAAGATGTTTTTATTCAGATTTGGGATAAACGAGAAAAGTTATCTGACGTTAATAATTTTGATAACTATCTTTTTATCGTGAGTCGTAATTTAATCATTAGCTGCATTAGAAAAAAACTTACAGAAACAGATTCGTTAAAAGATGAAAAACTACAAGAACTATTTTTTAAGCCTGACGAGCAATATGAGTTTCAAGAATTGTTTAAAATTGTCAATGAAGGAGCTGCACTTTTGCAAGAACCCAGACGTTCCGTTTTCCTATTAAGTCGCATGGAAGGTAGAGATAGCGACTATATCAGTAATGAATTAGGTATAGCAAAAAGAACCGTTCGTTGGCATTTATTACAGGCTTTAAATTTCTTAAGAAATTACCTTCAAAAGTATTATAATGCAAATTTATTATTCCTGATTTTATTAGAGTTATATTTTTTTATATAATTTTTTTCATTTTTCATTGCCACTTTTATAAACAATCCTCGTCTTTATAATTAGATGCCTGCTTTTGGATGGCTTAAAAATTTGTATTTATGTATCAAAGCGAAATATTTAAAGAACTTATGCAGCAGTATATTTCAGGAGAGATCACTCCTGAAGGAAAAACTATGCTGCTTTTAATGTTGGAAGATAATCAATATTCAGAGGAACTGGATGCCATTCTTAGAGAGAATTATGACACAACAGAAATTCCTGCCATTAGTCCTGAAGTAACAAAAAAATTCATCAAAGATATCACATACAAGATGAATATTTCTGAAGAGACAAAAAAGACATCAGTCTTAAGCATATTCAACTGGCAAAAAATAGCCGTGGCTGCGAGTATTTTATTGGTAATGGGTATTGGAACTTTATTTTTTATTCGTAACAGTAATCAGTCTCAGGAAGTAGTAATAACTCCAAAACTAAACGATGATAGAGAACCTGGTAAAACAGGTGCGATATTGACCCTTTCCAATGGTTCCAAAATTGTTTTAGATAGTGTTGGAAATGGATTGTTAGTTGATCAAAGCAATACGGCAGTTTCAAAAAAGAATGGTGGTATAGTATATACGGCAGGCAATGATGCACAAGTGGTGTATAATACTATGACTACTCCAAGAGCACGACAGTACAATTTAGAATTATCAGATGGTACAAAAGTTTGGCTCAATGCCTCTTCTTCAATTACTTTTCCAACTTCTTTCTCGGCAAACGAAAGAAAAGTTATCCTAACCGGGGAAGCTTATTTTGAAGTAGCCAAAGATAAAAAAAGACCTTTTAGGGTTTCAGTCAATGATATGCAGGTAAATGTATTAGGAACACATTTTAACATAAATGCGTATGATGATGAAGCTGCCGTAAACACCACCCTATTAGAAGGAAGTGTGTTACTTACTGAGAAAGGGAAAAAAGTGCTGTTGAAACCCGGGCAGCAAGCTCAAAAACAAAAGTCAGGTGCTATTATCGTAAACGATAACGTGAATTTAGATGAAGTGATGGGTTGGAAAAATGGCGTATTTTACTTTGACAACGCTAGTCTTCAAACGGTTTTACGACAACTAAGTCGCTGGTATGATGTAGATGTTGAATTTGAAAAAGGGGTGCCTGCAAGAATATTTGAAGGAGAAATACAAAGAAATTTACAGCTATCACAAGTTTTAAAAATTTTAGAAAAGAATAAGGTTCATTTCAAAATCGATGGAAAGATTTTAAGAGTGATGCCGTAATCAAATTAGAACGGGAAAACCCTTTTTTATAAAATATGTATTTGTTATCCATAAAAAAAGCCAGCAGATGTTGGAAGCATTGCTGGCTGGTTCCTAAAAAAAGGAATAGTTAATGGAAAACAGATAGATAAACCAAGCAAGGAGAATTTATTATTAACCAAAAACAATTACCAAAAGTATGAAATTATTACCAAAAATCAAGCCAAAAAATTATTGGCTTAGCTCTAAAACATGGAAAGTTATGAAGTTAACATCCGTACTGTTTATCGCTCTAACTTTACAAGTTTCGGCAGCAGTGTCCTCACAAACGATTACTTTCTCCGGAAAGAATGTCCCGTTTAAAAAAGTAATATCGGTCATAAAAAATCAAACTAATTATGTTTTTTTCTATGACGTTGCTATCTTAAAAAATGTTAAGCCAATTTCTATTAATGTTGTAAACGCCCCGATTGAGAAGGTGCTGGAACAGGCTTTCGCAGAAACACCAATTACATGGGTTATTGAAGGGAAAACAATTTCGTTTATCCCTAAAACTGAAATAGCAAAAGAATCAACCAATTTGTCACTAGTGCAAAGGTTAGTTAAAGGGAAGGTGACTAATGAAAAAGGAGAGCCTATTCCTGGGGCTAATATACATGCCAAAGGAAGTACTGCCACAGTGCAGACTGGATTTGACGGTAGTTTTACAATTGAAGTGCCCGAAAACGCTACAAAGTTAGTCATTTCCTTTATTGGTATGCAAGAACAAGAGGTAGTCATCGGAAAAGACCCCCTCACTATTGTTCTAAAAGAGAAAGGGCAAGAACTAGAGGATATTGTTGTTATAGGGTATGGTACAAAAAAGCGTAAAGACTTAACAGGAGCTGTGACAACAGTGTCGTCTGACAGCTACAAAGATCAGCCTGTATTGAATTCGGCTTCAGCCTTACAAGGACGTGTAGCAGGAGTTTCCGTAAACAATAACTCAGGTGCCCCGGGAGGAGGGATTAAAGTTCGTATTAGAGGGGCAAATTCTGTTAATGCAGGTAATGATCCATTATATGTTGTAGATGGTATTGCATTAAGTAGTTTAGGATTTCAAGATGTAAATGTAAATGACATTGAATCCATGGAGATTTTAAAAGATGCTTCAGCAACCGCAATTTACGGATCAAGAGGGGCAAATGGTGTAATATTAATTACTACCAAGTCTGGTAAATCCGGAAAGTCTAAAATTCAATATAATTCTTTTGTGAGTTTTAACAGCCCTATGAAGAAATATGATTTAATGGATGCGGTTACCTATGCAAAAGTTGCTAATATTACGGCAGGTGCTACCGTATTCTCAAATCCAGATTCTTTTGCTAATAAATCAACTGATTGGCAAAGCCTAATTTATGATAATGCTATAACCCAAAACCATCAACTTTCTGCATCTGGAGGGAACGAAATTACAAAATATTTTGTTTCGGGTTTTTATACAGACCAACAAGGATTACTTATCAATAGTAGTCAAAAAAAATTCGGCCTTCGTACAAATTTGGGGATAAAATTAAGTAATCGTTTCAATTTAGATCTTAACACCTTTATCAGTCGAATTAATTCTACTAATAATACTGATAGTGGAGGCAAAGGAAATCCTGTTATGTCAGCAATCACTTGGTCTCCAACTGAGTCTGTTTATGATGACGAGGCAAATGGATTGTATAACCGTACAGGGATATCAACAATTTGGGGCAATCCATATATGGCTTTAAAAGAAAGAAATAATAATGATTTTTCAAATGTTGGTATTTTTAATGGTAAATTAAAATACAAAATTACTGATTGGTTGAGTTTTACAGTCAATGCAGGGTTGGACATGAAAATTTCTAAAGGAGCCTTTTTGAACAATGACTGGATTAGTCCCGGGAATATGGGGTCAGGTCAAAGCATGAACGAATCATATACTTTTCAAAACAGTAATGTACTTAATTTCCATAAACGTTTTAATGACGTCCATGATCTAACGGTAACTTTAGTTACGGAAAACACTTCCAATAAAACATCTGGATTTAATGCCAGTGGTTCCGGACTGGCCTCTACAACAAATGGGTATAACAACTTATCATTGAATGGAAGTCAAGGTATTTCGTCTTATTATTCTAACTGGGGTCTTTTGTCCTACATGAGTCGTTTAGAATACTCCTATAACAGTAAATATCTTTTAACTGCAACAATAAGAAGAGATGGTTCTTCTAAATTTCAAGAAAAAAACAGATGGAGTAATTTTCCATCCGTTGGTTTAGGATGGAAGCTTTCTGAAGAATCGTTTATCAAAAATTTAAATCTTTTTTCCAATCTTAAATTAAGGGCTGGCTGGGGAATAACTGGTAATCAAGCTATAGGACCATACAGCACACTAGGATTGCTGAATCCTGTTTCTTATTCTTATGGCACCAATAATGCTTATTTAGGTTATACGGTAGGTAATCCGGCAACACCAGATGTAAAATGGGAAACCTCAAGACAAACAGATATAGGTTTTGACATGGGATTATTAAATGACAGATTAACCATAACCGCTGATTACTACAATAAAAACACTAGTGATTTATTATTGTTTACCAATATCCCAAATTACAGTGGTGGTGGATCATTTTTGAAAAATATCGGTAAAGTAAACAATAAGGGATTTGAATTCGCGGTTGATTATAATGCCATACAAACTAAAGATTTCAAATGGTCAATAGGTTGTAATTTATCTACTAATAAAAATAAAGTTGTAAGTCTTGGAGAAGAATCAATATTATTAAGAGGACCAATTAATGGATTGATTACCAGCCAGATTCAAGCGGTTAAAGTTGGCGAACCATTAGGTTCTTTTTACCTTATTCCTTGGACTGGTATATATAACAATGACGATCCTACTCTTGGTTTTAAAGCTGGGGATAATCGTTATACAGATGTTAGTGGTAATAAATCTATTGGTTTTGAGGACAAAGTAATTTCAGGATCAGCTACGCCTAAATGGCAATGGGGATTTAATAACAATGTAAGTTATAAAAATTTTGAATTGAATGTGTTTATCCAAGGAGCGCATGGCAATAAGATGTTTAATGCTACCTATGCTGCAACGGCGGTACCTACAAGCGATGTTGCTTATCCAACACTGAACGAAGTATCTAATTATTGGACGCCTCAAAACACAAGCGCAGTTTGGGCTAATCCAGGAAGTAAGACAAACAGGAATATTATTGAGTCAACTCATTTTCTTCAAGACGCTGGTTATGTACGATTTAAAAACATTAGTCTGTCTTATTTACTGCCAAAAAGTTTATTGAATGTTTCATCAGCTAAATTATCTATTAGTGCACAAAACATGATAACCTTTACTAAATATAAAGGTCTTGATCCCGAAGCAACTTCTACTTCACCGTCAAGTGATGCAGACGGAGGTATAGATATGGGTGCCTATCCATCTCCAAAGACGGTGACTTTGTCTCTTAACATTGGACTATAGATTATTTATTAGAAACACTTAAAGTAAAAGAAATGAAAAAATATATTTTTTTAATTGTTGTGATGATTGGTATTTCATCCTGCGATAATAGTTATTTAGATGAAACTCCAAAAGGAAGCCTTACACCAACCAATTTTTATAAGACCACTAATGATTTGAATATGGCAACTGCTGCATTAAGTATTCAATTAAACGGGGCTTTTAATCAAACTGGAGGGCTATCTATCACCTATGGCGCTGATGATATTTCCGTTCAAAGAACTGGTAATAAATTTGGTTATTCCGATTTTGACACTTTTAATGCCACATCATCCAATGACAGGATGACTGTGTGGTGGAACGGCTTCTATGCTGCAATTAAATCGTCTAATGCACTGATTAAAAACCATCCAAATGCCAGTGAGGCTACCGAAATGGAGAGAAATAGTGCGGGCGGTTATGCTTATTTTGCTCGTGCGCTTAGTTACTTCTTTTTGACCAGAGTTTGGGGAGCTGTCCCTATGCCAACCGAAGCTATCGTTTATACTGATTTACCTAATTCTCAACCAGCTGACGTTTATGAGCTAATTGTAGCCGATTTAAAAATGGCCGAAACAATGCTTCCAGACCATTGGGATGGAGTAAGAGTTCAAAATGGAGTAGATATTTTTCCCACAAAAGGATCTGCTAAAGCACTATTGGCCAATGTGTATCTTACAATGGCAGGATGGCCACTGAAGCAAACCGATAAATATGCATTGGCTGCTGCCAAAGCAAAAGAAGTCATTGATAATAAAGGGACATGGGGTTATAACTTGGAACCTAATAGCGCTAACCTGTTTGATATACAATATAAGTATAATCATGAGACTGTTTATGGATGCTATTACAATGCAAATATACCTGTTTGGTCATGGGAAAACGGTAATATGAGCGGTCCAAACAGTTTTGCCCCTGAAGATGAGGGAGGATGGAGTGATGGGTATGCTGAAATTGCATTTTACAATAAATTTCCTGCGGGACCAAGAAAAGATGCAACGTATCAGAAAGTATATTTTTTGAATGGAAACCCTAATACTCCCGGGGATTACACGCAAACAATACGTAAACATCCTTATTTCTTAAAATATCGTTTTGATGATTCTTACAATAAAACAACCCATACCGCATCAAATTGGTGGGGAAGTATGACTGTACCCATTCTACGTTATGCAGAAGTATTACTTACCTATGCAGAAGCAAAAGCTATGTCAGCGAGCCCTGATGCAACAGCATACGCAGCTATTAATGAAGTAAGAACCAGAGCCGGTTTATCTAATCTTACATCTGGTTTATCTCAAACTGCTTTCAGAGATGCCGTTATTGCTGAAAGAGGATGGGAATTTGCCGGAGGAGAACCTGCAAGCAGATGGTTTGACCTTGTCAGAACAGAAACTGTTGCTAAAGCTCTTGCTGATCGTGATGCTTCCGAAGAGAAATTGATAAATACCCCTAACGATGCCAATCATACTTATTATTGGGCACCGATTCCTATTGTAAAATAATATTAACCTGAATTTGTTGGTATGGAGATGAATGAAATTCGAATATTCGACTCTAAAATTTCTTTAAAACGAATTCAAAATATAAAAGACTTGAGGCTGTCCTTTTCGGACAGCCTCTTTTATGCTGGTAGTTTAATTCACTTTAGATAACCTAACAATTCTTGGTTTTTTACATACAGTAAAATACTAATTCAATATAAGTTCAAAACTCAAATTACAAAACTCAAATTAGTTTTTTAACAAATTTCTATTGGAGGCTAATCAAAATAATCTAGAACAAAACACACATGAAAAAAACAATTTTTATCGCATTAATCTTTTTCCTCAGTTTTCAATCTGGCTTTTCGCAAAAAACACTTACCCCCGAAGACAAAGCTCGTTTTGCCTGGTGGCAAGATGCTCGTTTTGGAATGTTCATCCACTGGGGACCATGCACACTTACCGGTGCCGATATTAGCTGGAGCCGTGGCAAAGAAATTCCTACAAACATTTACGACCACTTGTACCAACAGTTCAATCCGGTAAATTTCGATGCACGTAAATGGGTACAATATGCCAAAGATGCGGGCATGAAATACATTATTTTTGTTGCCAAACACCACGATGGTTTTGTAATGTGGGATTCGAAACTAACCGAATATAAAATTACCAATACACCTTTTAAACGTGATGTACTTCGTGAACTGACCGATGCCGCTCACGAAATGAACATGCCTATTGGTATTTACTTTTCACCCGGCGATTGGCGCGATCCCGATTGTCGTTCGAAAACAAATGATGTTTTTCAAAAACGTATGCACGGTTATTTAACAGAAGCATTATCCAATTATGGTAAAATCTCATTAGTATGGTTCGACTTTGATGGTTTGCCAAACCCAACTCTTCCCGAAGAAACTTATAAACTGGTACGCAAGTTACAACCAGAGGCAATCATAAACAACCGTTTGGAAGCCATTCACTCTGACGAATCACATGGTTTTGTTGGTAAATGGGGCGATTATGCCACTCCAGAAAATCGTGTGGGAAGTTATTGCAATGCTGTTCCGTGGGAAACCTGTGAAACTATGGGAAAAGGCTGGCCTTGGAGCATCGATGATAAACCAAAAGATTTGAAATACTTACTAAATGTCTTGACAAGTTGCGTTGGAGGTAATGGCAATTTACTTTTAAATGTAGGACCTAATGCATTAGGTGAATTTGAACCTGCCTTTATTGCCCGCTTAAAAGAAATAGGCAAATGGGTAAATACAAACAGTCAGGCTGTATACGGAACGCAAGGTGGTCCCTATATTCCAACTCCAGAATATAATTGTACCCGCAAAGGAAATAAAGTTTTTATCCATGCAAAGAAGTTTAATCAGGACGAATTGAAACTTCCTGCTTTCACCGGAAAAATTGTAAAAGCAACCTTGGTTGATGGTACACCGGTTGTTTTTACTGCCGATAAAAGTTCCCTTATTTTGAAAGTTCCGACTGAAAAACAAGACCTTAATATCACCGTAATCGTTCTCGAAATTAAAGGAAATTCTTCTGACATAGCCATTATTCCACCGTTTACAAAAACTAAATCCCTGGCTTATTACAAGTCTGCAAAAGTAAGCAGCAGTGTAGCACCATCGTTTATGCACGATGCAGCGGCTTTATTCGACGATAACGAAGGAACATACTGGACACCAGGTCGTAATCCGCTGTTGGCAGATAGCATTTCGGGAAAAATATTTGAAGACGGTTATAACCCTAAAAATCCTGTTTGGTTCAATAATGGTTGGGTGGAAGTTGATTTAGGTAAACCTAATAAAATAAGTCGCGCCATTATTAAGGAAACAAAAGGGAATAATAACTATTTGGGTGTTACATCATTCAAGATTGAATACAAGAAAAAAGGAAACTGGGTAACCCTTGCAACAGGAACATCATTAGATAAGCCAATTACATTTCCCGCTTCTGTTGTAGCCCAGACTATACGCCTTTCTGTTGAAGCACCAGGAAAACCTGCTATTACTGAGTTTCAGTTGTTTTAATAAGATCTAGAAACCAATAATAAAATAGTCCTATGAAATAAGTCAAATTTAAGCGAACGGTTCAGAAAGTGCTTGAGACTTCTTTACAACATATAATATTTCGGTTTGAAAACATGAAATTGAGAGTTGAAAGAGAATGAATGATGTTCGTATTTAAATTAACATTCTATAATGGAAGACTTTGAATCTTTAGATGTTGATTTTAAATAAATGAGTTTTGGAGGAGACATTTGTTGAGGAACAATCTCATTTTGCTTATAAATTATTAGATAAAACGTATAACTATTCTTTTGTAATTGGACCTCAATTTTAAATTAAATATATCAGAAGATTTAGTTAGTTATTTGGTTAATTTACCCTCATAGTAATTATTACGGGTGAGGGTATTTTACAAAAGAGAATATCCATTTCAGTTTCCTTTTTGGGCTAACTGAAATTTTGAATTAACAGTAGGTATAACAAAAATAGCATTACAAAGTTAGAAAGCTATTATTGATTTATTAGCCAGTTTGCCTTAAAAGGTTAAAAAATGATCTGATTACACAATTTCTATTGAGTCAGAAATAGGCAAGACATATATTCTATTTACAATATAATTTAATACTAATTTAGTATGACAAATTTCAAAAAAATAATATTTATTCTGTTCGGTTTTGTGGTCATATTTTCATCGGCCTCAGCTCAATCTATAAGGCAAAACATCAATATTAATCGGGAATGGAAATTCAAGTTGGGAGATTATTCCGGTGCTGAAATGCCTGCATTTGATGATTCAAAATGGGATAATATAGGTATTCCACATTCGTTCAGTATTCCGTATTATCAATCGGCAAAATTTTACAAAGGATATGGTTGGTATCGCAAAAACATTACCATTCCAAAAGAATGGCTTGGAAAAAGAGTAAGCCTAGATTTTGAAGGAGCTTATCGAACTGCCGAAATTTATGTCAATGGAAAATTGGTAGGAAAACATAATTCAGGTTATACCGGTTTTGAAATTGACATTACTAAAGCGATTAAAAAAGGACAGAATACGATTGCTGTCAGATTGAATAATCTTTGGGATTCTCGTGTAGCTCCACGTGCTGGAGAACACGTTTTTAGTGGAGGAATTTACCGTGATGTGAAGTTAGTAGTTACCAATCCATTGCATGTAGCTTGGTATGGTACTATTGTAACCACTCCAAGTGTTTCTAATAAATCAGCTACTGTAAATGTAAAAACAGAAGTAGTAAATGAGAAAAGGACAGAAGTTTTAGCATCTGTTACAACAGCAATATTGGATGAAAAAGGGAAGAAAGTTACTGAATTTTCATCGGTAAAAAGAATTGCGGCAGGCGAAACCGTTGTCTTTGACCAAACGAGTAGTACGATTAAAAATCCTAAATTGTGGAGTCCAAAATCACCTACTCTTTATTCGGTAAAAACAACGGTAATCAATAATGGCAAAGTGCTTGATGATTTTACTTCACCACTAGGTTTCCGTAGTATTCAATTTACCGCTGATAAAGGATTTTTTCTAAATGGAGAACATTATTATTTTAAAGGAGCCAATGTACATCAGGATCGTGCTGGTTGGGGCGATGCGGTCACTAACAATGCTTTTCTGCGAGATGTTAAAATTATAAAAGAAGCTGGATTTGATTTTATCCGTGGGTCTCATTATCCACATGATCCCGCTTTTGTTGATGCCTGTGATAAAGAGGGAATGTTGTTCTGGTCAGAAACTTCATTCTGGGGCTCAGGGGGAACAAGAAGCGAAGGAGATTATGAAGGAAGTAATGCTTATCCAACGAATCCAGATGACTGGGCAGCATTTGACCAAAGTGTATTGGAACAAATGAAAGATATGATTCGGATTCATCGTAATCATCCATCTGTTATTGTTTGGAGTACGAGTAACGAACCTTTTTTTACTACCAAAGAAACGCTTCCTCCAACACGTGAATTATTGAAAAAAGAAGTTGATTTAGGACATCAACTTGATCCCACACGTCCAGTGGCAATAGGTGGATGCCAGCGTGGAGATATGGATAAAATTGGTGATGTAGCAGGTTACAACGGTGATGGAGCCAGACTTTTTATGAACCCGGGTGTTGCCAGTGTGGTGAGCGAATATGGTTCTACAGAAACGACACGTCCGGGAGAATATATACCCGGTTGGGGTGATTTGCCCCTAGCTGAAAATCAGGATAAAAGCTTGCAATATCCGTGGCATTATGAGTGGAGAAGTGGAGAAGCGATTTGGTGTGGTTTTGATCACGGAAGTGTTGCCGGTAAGCGCTTTGGCTCCATGGGAATTGTAGATTATGCCCGAATTCCTAAAAGATCTTATTATTGGTATCGTAATGAGTATAAAGGTGTTTCTGTTCCGCTAGAGAGAGTTGACGGAATTCCTGCAGCTATCCAACTTACTTCAGACAAAACAGTAATTTCAAATGATGGAACGGAGGATGCCTATTTGCTTGTTAGTATTGTTGATGCTAAGGGTAAAGAATTGAGTAATTCTCCTGAGGTAAAATTAAGTATTGAATCTGGTCCTGGAGAATTTCCAACAGGGACTTCCATTACATTTGATTCTAAATCGGATATTGAGATTATAGACGGATTGGCTGCTACCGAATTTCGTTCTTATTTTGGAGGTGAGACAATTATCCGTGCCACTTCTCCTGGCTTGAAAGATGCCATAATAAAAATAAACACAAAAGGAATGCCTTTATTTATAGAAGGAAAAACTCCTGCCATTACCGAGCGTCCGTATGTTCAATTTACTGGAAAAGAGTCAAAAACAAGTACAAGTAGTTTTGGATTGGATAATCCTACCCGAGCAAGCAGTGACACTTCTGGACATTCTTCACGCTTGGCCAGTGATGGAAATCCAAACTCATTTTGGCAAGCTGCTGATTCCAAACTTGGAAATTGGTGGCAAGTGGATTTGGAACGAAATGTTGATTTGGAACAGATTGAATTAATGTTCCCTGAAGAAATTAATTTTGGTTATAAAATTGAAACATTGGATGCAAATAATAATTGGAAATTGGTAATCGACCAATCAAAAAACACTTCATCAGATAAAATTCGCATTGAAAATATAAACGAAAAAATTTCTGGACGTTTTATTAGAGTGTCTTTTACAAAACTTCCAATGGGAAAAGCAGCTGCATTGTCAGAATTTGAAGTTCTTGGAGAATTGTCTAAGTAGTTAAAAACTGTGTTTTCCAATGCTTAATGAAAAGGATAATTTGATTTTTGATTGTTTCTATTATACAATTTCTATCAGTTATAAAAATTGAAGAAGCTGCCGAAATTATTTTCGAACAATATCCTTCTGTTGTCTTAATTTAAATTTGATTATTCACCAATAAGAAATATAAAAAATGAACACTTATAAATGGTTGGGCCTATTTTTAGCCCTTAATACTCTTAGTCCAGTTGCCGCTCAAGAAACTTCCCCAAAAAAAATGTCTAAGGCTGAAATTAAGGCTTCCAATAAAAAGACTAGTGCTTATTTGTTTACCTACTTTACAGGAAATTCAAAAGAAGATGAACAGATACGTTTTGCAATCAGTAATGACGGTTATAATTTTCGGGCATTAAATAATAATAACCCTGTTATTAGTTCTGAAAATATAAGCGAAACCGGAGGAGTGAGAGATCCCCACATCCTTCGTGGAGCCGACGGAAAAACATTTTACATGGTCGTAACCGATATGGCTGCAGCTAATGGATGGGAATCTAACAGAGCAATGATCTTATTAAAATCGAAAGACTTAATTAACTGGTCTTCGAGTATTGTTAACATTCAAAAAAGATTCCCAAGAAATGAAGATCTGCTACGTGTTTGGGCACCTCAAACAATCTACGATGCAAAAGCAAAAAAATATATGATTTACTGGTCCATGAAAAACGGAAACAACCCAGATATTATTTATTATGCTTATGCCAATAAAGACTTTACCGATTTAGAGACTACACCAAAACAATTGTTTTTCAGTCCAACAAATGGATCTTGCATTGACGGAGATATTATTTTTAAAGACGGCAAATACAACCTATTCTTTAAAACAGAAGGAAATGGTGACGGAATCAAAATTGCGACTTCAAACAAACTTACGGAAGGTTATGTTTTAAATGACAACTATGTACAACAAACCAAAGATCCTGTAGAAGGAGCGGGTGTATTCAAACTCAACAAAGGTGAAGGATATATCCTGATGTACGATGTTTATACCAAGGGAAAATACCAATTTACAAAAACCAAAGACCTTAAAAACTTCACGGTTGTCGATCAAGAGGTGACTATGAACTTTCATCCAAGACACGGAACCGTTCTTCCTATAACGGCTGCAGAGGCAGAAAGGCTGGAAAGCAAATGGGGTAGCATTGAAGATATTATCAGTTCGGCCAACGACGCAAAAATCAAAAAGATAAATACCAAAATAGATGCAGAAAACAAATCGGTATATTTATATGTAAGGCCTAATACTAATTTAAAGGCTTTTAATCCTTCATTTATGACATTTCCTGGGATTGAAATTCAACCAAACACGCCACAAGATTTCAGCAAAGGACCTGTTGCATATATCTTTTCTATCAAAGGACACACTCCAGAAAATTGGTCAGTTTTCGCTGCCGAAAATCACAATACTGCAATAGAGGGACTTTAGCCGATCCAGATATTATGTATTCAGAAAAAACAGGAAAATTCTATATCTATCCTACCAGTGACGGATATTACGAATGGTCTGGAACCTATTTCAAAACTTTTTCCTCACCCGATTTAGTAAACTGGAAAGATGAAGGCGTTATTTTAGACCTTTACAGAGATGTGACTTGGGTTAATAGAAATGCTTGGGCTCCTTGTATTACTGAAAAGAAAATTGGCGAAAGTTATAAATACTATTACTATTTCTGCGCTGCCCAAAAAATTGGCGTAGCTGTGGCAGATTGCAAACGCAAACTTATCGGAAGCTAGAGATTTAATTGGTTTAATTTACCCCGAAAATTTTACGTTTCGAAATAATCAATTCCAAACCGCTCGAGTCAATGAAATTGCAGGACGTATTTATATGATTAACAGCGAGTTAAGTGATAAAAAAACGGGACAAAAGAAGCTTTTTCTTCTTTGTCCCGTAAAGTGACCTCGACTGGATTCAAACCAGTAACCTTCTGAGCCGTAATCAGATGCGCTATTCAGTTGCGCCACGAGGCCTTATTGTTTTGCTGAATCCGTCATTGTTGAACGGCTTAGCGGGTGCAAATATAGAGATAAATGTGTAAATTGCAAGCCTAATTGGGTATAAATAATAAAAAATATGTCTTTAAAAAATTATATACGTGATATTCAAGGGTTTCCGAAAGAAGGGATTTTGTTTAAAGATATTACGCCTTTGTTAATTGATCCCAAAGCGAGGAAAGAATGCCTCGAAATTTTGGTTGCAACGCTAAAAGATAAACAAATTGACAAGGTAATCGGAGTGGAGAGTCGGGGGTTTTTCTTCGGAATGTTGTTGGCCGATGCTTTGAATGTGGGTTTTGTCCCTGTTAGAAAACCTAACAAATTACCGTATGAAACCATTTCGGCTTCTTATGATTTAGAATATGGCACCGATAATTTAGAGATTCATACTGATGCGATTCAAAAAGGGGAGCGAGTCCTTATTCATGATGATGTGCTGGCTACCGGAGGAACTGCTGAAGCGGTTTGTGAATTGGTGGAGAAATTAGGGGGCGAAATTGTACAGCTTAATTTTGTAATGGAGCTGACTTTCCTCAACGGACGGGATAAAATAAAAAGGTATGATGTTTTTGCAGCGATGGAATATTAGTTAAAAAAATCGATATTTTTTGTTCCAATCCGTTTTTTGCAGCATTGTAACTTTTAGACTATTTTTGCCTAAAATTTTATAAATGAGAAGCGTATTTCTTTTTCTTTTTTTCCTTCAATCCGTTTTTGGCTTTTGTCAGGAGGTATTTAATGTAGATTCGGTTGCAAAATTTCAACATAAATTGAATGCCGAATTTGCGGAAGCGACAACCAGTCCGTTAGAAAAAAACGATTGGGTTGGATTTAAGTCTTTAGATTTTTTTCCTGTCAATGAAAAATTCTTTGTCATCGCCAAATTTGTGCGAACCGATAAGGAAAAGCCTTTTAAAATGAAAACGTCAACGGATAGAAAGCCTGTTTATGTAAAATATGGAGAAGTTTATTTTGCTATTGATGGAAAGAATTTGAAACTGAATGTTTATAGAAATATAGAACTTTCGAGAAAAGCGGAATATAAAGACTATTTGTTTTTGCCTTTTTCAGATTTGACCTCCGGAAAAGAGAGTTATATAGGGGGGAGATATATCGATTTGAGTATTCCAAAAGGAAACACGATTGCTATCGATTTCAACATGGCTTACAATCCGTATTGTGCGTACAGCCATAATTATTCCTGTCCCCGAGTTCCTTTGGAAAATGATTTAAATATCGAAATAAAGGCAGGAGTTAAAAAATTTCATGATTAATGCAGTACTTCAATTTACATACCCATCAATTTACCAGACAGACTGATATACTGGAATTAGTCAATCAATATCCGCAGGAATTTGATCCCGGCATTCCTTTTTACTCCATCGGGATTCACCCTTTATTTATTGACCAAGACCGATTGGAAGCTGATTTTCAAATTCTGGAACAAAAAGTAGCTTTGCCTGAATGTTTGGCTATTGGTGAATGCGGGTTGGACAAACACAGTGAAACGCCTTTTGATATTCAATTAACTGTTTTCGAAAAACAATTGCTGTTGGCCGAAAAATACGGCAAACCGGTGGTGATACACTGTGTCGCTGCTTTTCAGGAATTAATTGAAACGAAGAACAGATTAAAAATAACGATTCCTATTCTGATTCATGGGTTTTCTAAAAAACACCAATTGGCCCAACAACTCTTGGCTAACGGATTTTATCTGTCATTTGGCAAAAGTCTGTTGCTGAATCCGGATTTGGAAACCGTTTTTACGAGTACGCCCGAAGATCGTTTTTTTCTGGAAACAGACACAATAGAAGAAGGAATTCATGCTGTTTATGCCTTGGCAGCAAAATATAAAGGATGGAGTGTGACAGAATTGCAAAATCAGGTGAATCGTAATTTCAGTACCGTTTTTAAAACGACAATTTAAAATAGAATAAGTAGGATTTCAGATGGTTGAGTAACGATTTTTGATTTCAGATTAAAACTTTAAAAGAGAACAAATGGCAGAGTGGACCGAAAGAGCGGAACTTTTATTTAGAAAAGAAGGATTAGAAAAATTACAAAATGCAAAAGTAATGGTTGTGGGATTAGGTGGTGTAGGATCTTTTGCGGCCGAATTTTTGGCAAGGGCAGGAGTGGGCAATATGACAATTGTAGATGGCGATGTAGTGGATATTACCAATATAAACCGACAATTACCGGCTTTACATTCCACCGTAGGACAACCTAAGGTGACTGTTGTAGGCGACCGATTGATGGATATTAATCCGGCACTGAACCTGACACGTGTACAAGAATTTTTGTCGCCGGAACGCGCTTTTGAAATTGTTAGCGAAGAGTTTGATTATGTGTTGGATTGTATCGACAGTGTAACGCCAAAACTCAATTTGATTATTGCAGCCAAACGAAAAAGGGTTAAAATACTATCCAGTATGGGAGCGGGAGGAAAGATGGAAGCCTCTAAAGTAAAAGTGGCCGATATTGGAAAAACCATAAACTGTTATTTTTCCAAAACCATTAGAAAGCGATTAAAAAAACTGAAAATCAATAAATTGAAAGTCGTTTTTTCATCGGAAATCCAAGATGAAGGCAGTTTAAAATTGACCGACGGATCCAATTTTAAAAAATCATTTTACGGAACCAACAGTTATATGCCGGGATTATTCGGTTTGTATGCTGCCGAAACCGTGATTCGCTATTTGCTTAAAAAAGAGTAAGCACTGTTCCATGATTAACCATATTAAAATCTAAAAAACAAAAAATGATACAAACCGTAATTTTCGACATGGATGGTGTAATTGTGGATACCGAACCCGTACACCGTTATGCTTATTACAAACAATTTGATGAATTGAATATTACTGTTACCGAAGAGTTGTATACTTCCTTTACAGGGAACTCCACACGAAATATTTTTCAAAAATTGAAAAATATTTTTAGTCTGGAGCAGGAGGTAGAAGATTTAATTTTACGTAAAAGGGCGATTTTTAATGATGCTTTTGATACCAAAGAAGATTTAGAATTGTTGGCAGGTGTTGAACATTTAATCAAAGATTTGCATCAAAATGGCATGCAATTAATTTTAGCCTCTTCTGCTTCCAAAGTAACAATAAATCGTGTTTTTACCCGTTTTCAACTGCACGATTATTTTACCCATATTGTAAGCGGGGAAGATTTTCCGGAATCAAAACCGCATCCGGCCATTTTTGAACATGCTGCATCGTTATCTGTTGCTCCCAAAGAGAATTGTATTGTGATTGAAGACAGTACCAATGGAATAAAAGCATCTAAAGCAGCAGGGATTTTGTGTGTGGGTTATAACAGTCTCCATTCCAAAGACCAGGATTTGTCCCAAGCTGATGTGGTTATCAATCATTTCAATGAATTAGGGTTTAATGAGGTGAAACATATTGATTCTGAATTGACTAAGAAGTAATCGTATTGATTTCTGAATTTGTAAATTTGAATAAACTAATTTTTTTAAGATGAAAAAGATTCTCATTGTTTTAGTTATTGCTGTTACGCAGTTGACGTTAAAGGCTCAGATAAAAACGCCACAAACGAGTCCAAAAGCCACTATCAATCAAGTTGTGGGTTTAACGGATGTTGAAATTAATTATTCCAGACCTTCTGCCAGAGGGAGAGTGGTTTTTGGGAATTTAGTTCCTTTTGGGAAACTTTGGAGAACGGGAGCCAATGAGAATACTGTAATTTCTTTTAGTGATGATGTTGTCATTGGAGGTAAAACCTTAAAAAAAGGAAAGTATGCTTTGTATACCATTCCTAATATTCAGAGTTGGGAAGTTATATTTTATGCTACTACTGATAATTGGGGAACTCCAAAAGAATTTAAAGAAGAGAATATTGCTTTAAGAGCTACCGTAAATGAGGAAACATTATCTAAACCTGCGGAAACATTTACGATAGGAATTAATGGTTTAGATTCTGATTTTGCCTATTTGGAAATCTACTGGGAAAACTCCTATGTTGCTTTAAAATTTGAAGTGCCAACTCAAAAAACAGCAACAGCCAATATAGAAAAAGCCTTGGCAGGTCCAGCTGCGGGAGATTATTTCTCGGCCGCACAGTATGTTTTTCAATCTAATGGAGATATAAATAAGGCAAGAACCTACATTGATAATGCTTTGGATTTGAGTAAAGAAAAACCATTTTTTTATTTGCGATTAAAGTCATTGATTTTAGCCAGACAAGGAGATAAAAAAGCAGCAATTGAAACCGCTAAAGCTTCGCTTGAAGCCTCTGAAGCAGCAGGAAATCAGGATTATGTAAAAATGAATAAAGATAGTATTTCGGAGTGGAGTAAGTAATTCGTTTTTACAAATAAAAAATCCCATTTACCGCAGTCTAAACGGTGGATGGGATTTTTCATTTAGCTCGATTTCAAATCTCTTTTGTTTGATTTCTAAAAATAGTCCATTGCAATAATGAAGAGAAAACAATGGTTTGCATGGCACCAATAAAATTAAGCCATAGGTATCCTAATTTTTCATCTCCACTGGGATGGATAAATATGGCAAAATAGTAGACGACAAATATGATAATTTGGCTCATGATGGCACTGTAAAAAATAGCTTTTGCCTGGACGTGTTTGATATAAAACCCAACCAGGAAAACACCCAAAACGGTGCCGTAAAATATAGATCCGATGATGTTGACCAATTGGATTAAATTTTCAAATAAGGTTCCTATACAAGCAAAAAGTATGGCTATTGCCCCCCAAAACAGCGTAAAAAATTTGGTTACATTCAGATAATGCATTTCATCTTTTTCTTCTTTTAAATTTCGCTTGTAAATATCTATGGCAGTGGTAGAAGCCAATGCCGTCAGACCTGAGGCAGTAGAGGACATGGCGGCTGATATGATTACGGCCAGTAACAAACCGATGAGCCCTTTAGGGAGATAATGTAAAATGAAGTGAAAAAACACATAATCTTTATCATTGGTTTCACTGTTTTTGTCGGCTTTCAAAATAATTTCTTTGGCACGATCCCTTAAGTCTTTTTCTTTGGTAGAGATTGCAATCAGTTCTTTTCGTAAAATCGGATTGTCGTAATCTTGATTCAGTTGATCGATGTATAATAAGTTGATTACTTTTTTGTCTTCAGAAAGTTCGTCCAGTTGTTTTTCTAAAGTATGGTATTCTCCTTTATAATGCGACTTTTCGATGGCGACCTTGTTGTTCGGATTAAAATTTAAAGGTACCGGATTGAATTGAAAAAAGACAAATACCATTACTCCGGTAAGTAAAATAAAGAATTGCATTGGGACTTTTAAGATTCCGTTCATGATTAATCCCATTTGGCTTTCACGAACCGATTTTCCTGATAAATAGCGTCCAACTTGAGATTGGTCTGTGCCGAAATAAGCCAGAGCAAGGAAAAAACCACCTGTAATGCCACTCCAAAAAGTATATTTTTCTTCGGGATCGGTAGAAAAACTCACGATATCCATTTTGTCATTGGCGCCGGCAATATGCAAGGCGTTGCTGAAGGTCATATCATTGGGTAAAAAATGTAAAATCAGAAAAAAAGTAATCAGCATACCCGACATAATCACAAACATTTGCTGTTTTTGGGTCACATTGACTGCTTTGGTTCCGCCCGAAAAGGTGTAAATAATCACCAAAACCCCGATTATGATATTCATATAAGTAAGATTCCATCCCAATAACGCCGATAAAATAATTGCCGGAGCATAAATGGTAAGTCCGGTTCCTAAACCCCTTTGCAGTAAGAAAAGAATAGCGGCCAGGGAACGTGTTTTGAGGTCAAAACGTTTTTCCAGGTATTCATAAGCCGTATAGACTTTGTATTTATGGTATATCGGAATAAAAGTCAAACTGATTACAATCATGGCAATAGGCAACCCAAAATAAAATTGGACAAAACCCATTCCGTCATGATACGCCTGTCCCGGAGTAGAAAGGAAAGTAATGGCGCTGGCTTGTGTGGCCATTACCGATAATCCTACCGTATACCATGGGGTTTCATTGCTGCCTAGAATATAATCTTCAACATTTTTACTTCCCTTGGTTTTCCAAGAACCATAGATGACAATAAACAATAAGGTGACAATAAGTACAATCCAATCAAATAGCTGCATATTTTAAGAGTATAATTTCATTATCAGATAAAAGACCAAAATATAAACAGCATTAACCACAAGAACGTAGGTATAGTTTTTATTCCAATTTTTTGTTTTTTCGGGTTCCATTTCAGTTGTTTTATGGTGTTATTTTTTGTTCCATTTCAGAAGCGGTTGAATTTAATGAAATCAAATTTGATAACAATCTGAAAGCTCCCGGAACACCTTCGGGCAATTCTCTAAACAGACTTAGCCCGGTATAAATGTAATATCCTTTTCCATAAGGAGCAACCAACAGAGCCCCATTTTTTGGACTTTCACCTTTGTCATTGGAGGACAAAATAGAGGTGAAGGCAGCATCGAATTCATTAGGGTAATAGATGCCCTGTTCCTGTTTCCAACCTTCAAAATCTTTAGCGGTAATTTTGTTTGGATAATTTAAAACCGGATGATGCGGGGCCAAAAAGGTTACCGCAGCATTTTCATCGGTAATCCTGTCTTTTGATAGTTTCATAGGATAGGGAGCAATAGCATCTGTTTTTATAGCCTCAGGGGTATTGTATTGTACAATCATTGTTTTTCCTTCCTTTACTAAATCAAAAAGAATTTCTTTTTTGGTTTCCAACAATTCAATGGTATTGAATGCCCGTATTCCGGTAATGATAACATCAAAAGGCTCCAGTTTTTTGGCAGATATTTCATTAGGATGGATTAAATTTACTTTATATCCCATTTGTCTTAAACTCTCTGGAACATTATCTCCGGCTCCCATAATATAACCAATCTTTTCATCGGTCATTTTCAAATCCAATCTGACAAATTTTGCTTCGGCAGGTAATAAAACCTGTTGCCTGGTTATGTGATTGAAATCTAGTATTTCTTGTGCTTTGTCATATTTTTTGTCACCAACAAAAGCAACACTCCTGGCAATGGCCATATCGGGTTGATTGGGTGGTGTTACATAAAAACTAACAACTTGTTCCGCTCCTTTTTTATCTAAATGAAAGGGAATTGATTTTGGAGTTACACTCCAATTTTCAGGAAGTTCCAATGCTAAATTTCCTTTCACATCATCTTTCCCGGCATTTATTTTTACCGTAATGTTTTTTTCGGTTTTACTTTCAAACAGGGTTACGTTGTCAAGGATTTGTGTGGTTACCTCCGGTACAATATCCAAATAATTATACATTTCACCGTTTACATTATCGTTATATTTATAAACGACAGTACGCTCAAAAGGGATATCAACCCCGTCGATATTGATGTTAAAAATGATCTTTATTTCTCTGATAATATCAGGGATTCCGATATTTTGCTGCTCTGCTACGGAGTACAGTCCTTCATTTCCTTTTTCTTTTAACCAATAGGGCTGGGTATATTCGGTCGTAGCAGGTAATTTTAAATCGATGGAAAATTTTTCAGCAATATTGTTATTTAAAATACTGTTTTTAATCACATTTTGTTGGTCAGGAAAACTCGTGATACTATTTAGCTGCATCGGAATAGCACTTCGGTTTATGGCTTCTAACCGTATAGCAACCGTACTTTCTGGTGTTGCTTCCTGATTTTTGGCTGCTGCTTCCAGATATAAACCGGTACAGGCTGCAATTATTTTTTTTAGTTCTTCTGTTTTTATCGTTTTCCAATGATTTTCTTTTAAAGTTTGTATCATCAAATACACTTTTATCAAATTGGGAATACTTTCAGAGGGATTGGAAAAATTATATTGGGCTAAGATAGTGTTCAATAGTTCTCCAATCTCTTTTCCTCCTTTTACACGATTCCAAGTTGTATCAATTCCATCAAAGATGTTCGAATTGTCTTTCAGTGGTTTTCCGTTGATGAGTTCTAAATATTCGGTTTCCTGCCCGCGAATTCCCGTACTTCCAAAACCTTGTGATTTATGGCTGCTACGACTCAAAGCGGCAATTTCTTGATTTGATTTTCCTAAATTGGCATAGTAAACCCCGGTTTGAAGCTGCGTAAAATTGCTTTTATCTGCCGCGTCAAATTTTTCTTTACTGCCATAAAACCATATTGAAGCATTAAAAAATTGCCGTTTGGGTTGCCATGGTCCGACATATTGTAACTGATTAGGGAAAATATTGGAATCGTTCGTAATATGAAAACTTTCTTCACTTAGAATAGCTGAAGCCGAATGATGTCCGTGGGTATTGCCGTAGGTACGGTGATCGAATCGGTTGATGATGACGTCTGGTTGAAATTTTCGAATGGTCCAAACCACATCCGATAGTATTTTTTCTTTATCCCAAATTAGTAAAGTTTCGTCAGGATTTTTAGAGAACCCAAAATCATTGGCACGGGTAAAAAATTGTTCCCCTCCATCAATTTTTCTAGCTTCTATGAGTTCTTGAGTCCTTATATCGCCTAACAATTCCCGTAATTGAGAGCCAATTAAATTTTGTCCGCCGTCGCCTCTAGTCAGTGATAAATAAGCGGTTCTTGCTTTGGTATGATTGGATAAATAGGAAATTAAGCTTGTGTTTTCATCATCGGGATGAGCCGCAATATAGAGTACAGAGCCTAAAAAATTAAGCTTTTGAATTTGATTATAAATTTCAACAGCGTTTGGTTTTTGAGGTCTTTGGGCTAAAATTACTTGAAATGATAAAAGTAAAAAAGATAGTAATAACGTTTTATTTTTGAGCATTTTTTGGAAATTAACGAACAATTCTTTCAAATGTAACAATTAAATATTTTTTTTTAAAATGATTCTTCTCTTCTTTCCCTAAAAAGAGAAAAATAAAAAGAGAGCTCCAAAACGGAGCTCTCTTTTTCATGTCAAAATTTAGTGTCTGTCATATCCTCTTGATTCATATTTTCGATCGTCATGATCGTATCGGTCGTTATCGGCATATCGATAATTTCGGGAATCTTTATTGTATCGATTACCATAGTATCTCTCATTATTGTATCTGCGATCATCATATCTTCGGTCATTATTTCGTTGGTATTCGCTTCTATATCCTGCATAATATTTAGCTTTATGATGGTTGAAATAGGTGTAAGGTCTGTGTCCATGATAATCATTCAATACTACTTTATGACAGTGATCTAAATCATAATTTCGATATTGTACTGGTAAATATCTGGATCGGGTCCAAACTCCTCCACCAAAGTATATGTATTGAGAAGCACGTACATCATAATAGGTTTCAATGTCTGGTAAATAATAATATTCTACATTTGCATATCCTCTGGGTGCCCAAGAAGGGGCTGTGCCTATATTTAAACTTACTGAAACTTGTGCTTGAGATGTACTAGATACAAGTAAAATTATTCCAACGGCAATTAATTTTAAAGTTTTCATTTTTTCTATAATTTTATAATTACTATTCTATTTGTTATTTGTTTTTGTATATACATTAACCCTAAATCCAACAACTGTGCCATAATGATTTTTTTAACACTTTTTAAGGTTAGGCAAAAAAAGAAACGCTATTTGCGTTTCTTTTTTTAGGAGTTTGATCGGGGATTTAATGTTTTTTATTTCCGTGTCCGTTTCCTTTGTTTCCTTTATTTCCGTTTTGGTTATAATGGCCATCATTATTTCGGTTACCATTATCATGCCTTTGGCCTATGGTTCTTTGCGGTTGTCCTTTGTACCCTTTATAATATTTAGTTTTATGTTGTTTGAAATAAGTATAAGGTCTTTTTCCGTGATAATCATTTAATACTACTTTATAACCGTTGTATAAATCATAGTTTCTATATTCTCCAGGTAAGTATCTGGAACGATGCCATCTACCATTTCCAAAATAAATAAATTGGGCTGCTGGAATATCATAATAGACTTGGATATCAGGAAGATAATAATAATCTACATGAGCATATCCGACTGGTCCCCAAGCAGGCGGTGTTCCTATATTTACGCTTACTGAAACTTGAGCTTGAATAGAACTGGTTATAAACAGTACCAATCCTAAAGCAAATAATTTTAATGTTTTCATTTTTCTCATTTTTTAAATTAAGGGATTTTTTTATGTGTTATTCTATTGATAACGGTGTATGATAACCAACTATTATGCCCGAATAGTTTTATTAACGTTACTTTAGGATATTAAAAAAAGGAATGTATGTTACATTCCTTTTTTTTAATTTTATATTATTATTGATTTATACTAGTAAAATCAATAATAATATAATAATAATTATGGCTCCAACGGATAAATAGACCCCATTACCTGTAGCCCTTAAATTTTGTTTGATTGTTTTGACTTCCTTACGTAATTCTTTTTTGTCTGAAGCACTTAAAGTAGATTTGTCCATTTCCTTGATTTCTTCTAAACGGTTCAGCATTGTTTTTACTTCGGCAGGAACTTCTTTTGGAGTTGCGGGATTTTTTTCCGCAGCCATGATATTTGTCGGAATTGTACTTAATGAGAATAGCATTATCATTAAATAGAGATTTATTTTTTTCATCTTTTATTGGGTTTTTAATGGAACATTTATTTTAGTACGATTTATATATGTAATTTAAGAAATTTATTTGACAATAGAGTTGTAATTTGTTTAAATAGAGGTGGTTATTGGGATGTTTTAGAAGAGTATCTTTTTTGTAGTATTTTAGACTGTTAAATGAAATTTATTTGAAAAGTACTGTTCGCGGTTTAGCAAATTCAAAACTTTGAAAACCAAAATCAGAAGTTACAAAGGCATTCGACTTAAATAGATTGTCGCCTTCAAAAGGAATTAAAGGATAATAAGAGAGTGATAATTGAAAAGAACTGAATACCCAATAATCATTGTTGATGACAAGTCCGATACCTATTTTTGAATATCCTTTTCTTTTTTGAGCGTTATTTATTTGATTGCCCAGTACTGCAATAGAATAATTAAAATACGGATTCATCCGAAAACCCCAGATGTCTTTTGGGGCATAGGCCTGGGTTTGTAGTGTAAGCACGATTTTTTCTGTTCCGTAAATCGGACTTTTGAATCCCTGAATTCCATAATTATCATTAATAGAGAGTAAGTCACCAATGGCATTTTTTCGGTTACTCCCCCAAAGCATTCGGTATTTGATGAATTGCCTCCACTTCCATTTTCTGTTTTCCAAGAGTTTGGTGAAATAATTGGCTTGAAACGAATAAGTAGTTTGTTCTGTTTTAGCATTCAAAAAGAAAGTCCCCAGTTCAAAATTGGTACTCAAAAAACCCCAATCATGATAATTGCCAAAAGAAACTTGTCCGCCCCAATAAGGTCTCCAGATTTTATTTTTATATTGATAACCTGTGGTGATTCCAAAGATTCTTCCAATAGGGACGTCTTCAATAATACCGTTTTTGAAAAGGTACTGGTCTTCAATAAATTCCCGGGTATTGATTCCAATTCCCATTAGCAGTAACTTTTCACTCGAGTAAAAATTAATGGGATCATACCATGCTGAAGGGCTTTCGAGATAATTCTTGTTTAAAAAACGTGCCGATAGGATTAAATTAGTGGTTTTATGATTATTGTTACTGTTTTCTTTAATGATTCCGAATGCTTTTGCTACCCAGAAATCGTGTGAACTGAATATGAAGTTTTGTTTGGCATAAATAGAATCCAATCCTTGGAGAGTATCATTTCTAAATTGTTGGTCGATAGTTATCCCTGCGGCCCATTTGGTCAAAGCAGAGTAAAAAGGCCTTTCTAGAGTGATGCTTTTAGCATATTGTCCTTCTAAATCAATTCGATAGGATAGTATGGCTTTGATGAATGTATTTTTGATATTGGGGATTTGGTATTCGATAGCATTGGCAGTTTTAGGATTATTAAATCGCTTCGTGAATTTATAATTCATTTGATGGCCCAATCCCCAAAAGTTTCGTTCATTCAATCCCACAACCATTCTGGAATTTGAGATTTCGAAATGTGGAGCCGTACTCCAAGCGTCCAGAGTCCGAATGCAAACATCAACAGAGTCCGATTTTGGTGCGCTCAATTTTTCAGTAATAGTAACTTCACGGATAAAATTCTGAGTTCGTATGATACGTTCCGATTCTTTTATCAAAAACGAATTGTATGCGGTGTTTTTTTTGAAAAGTAACAGATTTCTGATGGTGAATTCTTTGGTTTTCAGGTGTAAGCGATTCCCTGTTTTTTCACCCCAACTTATGGGTTTTTTGGAGGTGTCTTTATCTGAAAATCCAAATGGATCAAGCGTGGTGATTTCGATGTTTCGAATAATTTTTCCGTTGAAATTGGTTTTGGTTTTATATTTTTTCTGGGTTTTTATTGTGTTGTCTCCTTTTAATAAAAAACTCGGGATATGCGAAAGGAATTTATTTTTTTCAGAAAGGTTATGATTATTTTTATGTTCCACTGCGTTATCGTTGGCTCTTTTTTTTTCTTGGGAAAAAGAGCGTTGATAACTGCAAAGCAATAACAGTAGTATTATGATTTTTTGGATGGTATACATTGTACATTTTTTAGATACGAACGAACAATCGCTTTATAATGATGTTGCTATTGGATAATTTTGTGAATTCCAGCATCAGCTCTGCGTGCTAAAAGCCATCCTATAGCTAATCCCGTTAGCAGAAAAGAGAAATACAAAGTCCATACCGGAACCAGAATAATTACGGCATCAAAAAGCCAGAAAACAGAAATAAATATTTTTGCTGCACCTATAAATGCTCCGATGAGTGTACCCATTAACAATAAAAATTTACCTCGATTTGAATGTATGCCCAATAGGTCTTTTTTAAGCAGGTATCGGCTCATAAAAGCAAGTAGAATAAATGGTAATCCCCACCATATCGTTGCCGGGATAAACATAGTTAAAGCTTTAGGATTTAAAAAGTAAGACCATGGCAAAGTTACTTTACCTATAGATTCTAAATAAAGTTTAACAACAGAACCGATTACCCAAGGAGTAATTAGTCCTGTTGTTGTTATTTTCCATGCCATTTTGGAGTTTATTGTACGGCCATAACCAATCCAAACAAGAGAGGGAATTATCCAACCTAGTATTATCATTGGACCGAGAATTATCATGTCTTTCGTTTCCATTACAGTTGGTTTAGATTAGGTTGATTAAAAGAATTATTTATAGGCTATCGCAGCACTTGAAGGCCCTGTTAAAGGAAGAAGGGCAGTAGTTTTGAAACCTACAGTTGTTGCCCACCTGTTAAAATCGGCAAAGGTGTAATCAAATCCGGTTCCAGTTTCAATAAGCATATTTAAACTCATCATCATGCCAAAAAGATTTTCTTTTCGGTTATCATCAATAATTCCTTCTATGGCGATAAAGGCACCTCCATCAGGCAAAGCATCATAGGCTTTTTTCATCAACATGATTTTACTTTCTTCATCCCAATCATGCAGAATATTCCCCATGGTGATGATATCGGCTTTGGGTAATGCATCGGTAAAAAAATCTCCATTAACGACTTGTACCTTATCAGCCAATTGAAATTGGCGGATGGTGGCGTTGGCAATATCAGCTACAGGAGGCAAATCAAAAGTGATGCAATTTAAATGCGGGTTTTGTTTGGCAGCCATGATAGCAAGTAATCCGGCTGAACCACCAATATCGGCAAGGGTTTTATACTTTGAGAAATCGAAATGTTCTGCCAAAGCGATAAAATTACCCATTTGAATGCCACTCATGGCATAAACAAATTCGTTAAGTTTTGAAGAATCTTTGTATAAAGCTTCAAAAATAGGGGCTCCTCCATTTTTAGCTTCATTTTGCGGTAAACCGCTGCGTAGGCCTTCCTCAAGATTACCCCAAAATCCATACAGTCGGTTGTTCATCATTTGGAGAATTCCGCCAATGTAGGATGGTTTGTTTTTGTCTAAAAAAATGTTTGAATTTAGGGTATTGGAATATGTTGCCGAGGAGAGTAATCCTTCCCGATGGAGCATTCCCAATACTGTTAATGCATCTAAAAAATCATACAAATGCCGGTCGGTACATTGTAAACCCAAAAGAGACTTTATTTCTTGGGCCGACATTTCTGTTTCTTTTGCCAAAATAGTAAATAATTCGAAATGTACTCCGGAAAGCAGGATTTTTGCTGCCCAAAAACCAGTTCCAATCTGCATGATTCTATCAGGTGATGGAGAGGTATTGATTTGTTTTTCCATATTTTGATTATTAGAATTGTCACCTACTCTAATTTGGTTTTCGGTTTCCCCATGGCTGCTTTATTTGTAATGGCTATTCAGGAATTTCAATATAATCTACACGGTGTAGTGGTAAGGGAAAAAAGGAGTGTTTTTTAATGTTAATTTTCTGGTTATCAGTTATTCAAAGATACAAAACTGCTTTAGATTCTCCCAGAAGAATTGGTATAATTACTGTAACATCTATAAAGAGAAATTGAGATTTATCCTTCCCTATTTTTGATTGTTTACGAATTTACGACAATAGTTCGAAATGTTAGGTTTACACGGGGTTTGCTGATGCGTGTAGTAGGAGGTAAGCGGTGTAACCAGTAGGTTTGGGTTTCATCTTTCATCACCAGTAAACTTCCGTTTTGTAATAGTACGGAAATGGTTTTCTTGTTGTCTTTATGTTTGAAAGCAAACTTTCTTTCTGCACCAAAACTGAGGGAGGCGATAGCTCCATTTTTTTTTAAATCTTTTTCAGCATCACTATGCCAGGCCATTCCTTCATTTCCATCATGGTATAAGTTAAGCAAGCAGGAATTATAGGTTTCTCCTGTTTTTTCTTCCACCAATGTTTTTAGTGTGAGCAATTCTTTTGTCCAGGGTAAGGCCTGTTTTGTGGTGTTGGAATAGGTATAATTAAAGTTGGTGTCTCCATACCAGGCCACTTTTCTTTTGGTAATGATGCGTTTTCCATAAATAATGGCTTCGTCATTTTTCCATTCGATAGTTTCTAATAAGACGGTTAGATACCGGTTGGCTTCACTTAAAGGCAATATGGAACCATAATAATTAACAGTACCGTCTTTGGGCAGCAGATTGCTATTTTCGTCTATTTCGGGATTGAATAAATCCATTATTTTATCATTTGAAATAAGCAGAATGTTGTTTTTTTTCTCGTTGCGATTGGTGCAAATAACAAATTCATTATGTTATTGCCCTTTATTTATATACTTTTTTCAGGCTAACTTTTAGCAATAAAAAACCAATAAAACCGGCAACTAAAGAAGAAAGCAGGATAACAAACTTGGCATTATTGATTATGGTTTGGTCACGAAATGCCAATAGGGTAATAAAAATCGACATCGTAAATCCAATTCCACCCAGGAATCCAACACTGGCAATGGTTTTCCAATGGATATCGTCGGGAAGTTTGCAAATTCCGGCAGCAACAGCTAAAAAACTGAGGAGAAAAATTCCCAATGGTTTCCCGATAATTAATCCTAATGCGATTCCGATACTGTAATGTTGTCCCAGTGTTTCAGCAATATTTGAATTGACGGTAATGGCAGTATTGGCCAAAGCAAAGAAAGGAAGGATAAAAAAAGCAACCGGTTTATGTAGAAATTGTTCTAAAATAGTGGATGGGGATTTTCCGGAATTAGCCGCTCCCGGGACAACAAAGGCCAATAAAACTCCAGTAATGGTGGCATGAATTCCGGAGTTCAGCATGAAGTACCACATGATAATTCCTCCAATGAGATAAGGAATTAGCTTTTTAAATTTCATACGATTCAAAATAAAGAGCAGAACTAAAGTTCCAAATGCTCCACCTAGATGAACCCAAGAAATAGAATTGGTATAAAAAACCGCAATCACGATAATCGCTCCCAAATCATCAATTACCGCCAAGGCTGTCAAGAATACTTTTAAAGTAATGGGTACGCGATTCCCCAATAAAGATAATACGCCCAATGCAAAGGCAATGTCGGTGGCCATAGGTATTCCGGCACCTGATTGAATTGCCGTTCCATGATTTAACAATAAATATAAACCCGCAGGAACAATCATTCCTCCAAAAGCTGCAAAAATAGGTAATAAAGCATCCTTGATTTTGGATAATTCTCCTTCATTGATTTCTCGTTTTAATTCTAATCCAATGAGTAAGAAGAAAATAGTCATCAAGCCATCATTAATCCAATATTCTAGGCTTTGGCCTCCTATGAGATAATGCCAAATATGTAAATAATCTTCACTAAACATTGAATTGGCGATAGATAAAGAGAATAAAGTACAAGCTATCAGGATAATACCACTAGATTTTTCATTTTCAAAGAATTCATTAAATAGAGATGAATTATAAATTTTTTTAATAACTTTTCTCATGATTTGGATTTTCATTAGGCATGTAATTTTTTATAGTTCTATCAGAGTAAGGAATCTATAGGTTAAATTTTAAAGACTAATGTTATTGAATATTGTTGATATTTACAAAAATAATGAAATACTTGGGAAAAACATTCTATAAACAGACAATATGGGCCTTATTTTGGCTCTAATTCACCGCTGTTTATCGGAATAATTCAAATTCGGCATGGGATTTTTAAATAATATGAAAATAATTTGAACAATGTATATTTTCTATTAGACTATTGAACAATTCAATTTAAGTAGGTTTATATTAGTTTCAATTTGTACTTTTGAATCTGTATTAAAATTTACCTGAAATAGGCGTTATATGAAAATTGTTATCTCACCGGCCAAATCCTTGAATTTTGAAAAGGAATTGCCTACCTCAAAATATTCTGAATCATTATTCCTGAAAGAGTCCAGACAAGTCCATAAAGAATTGAAACAAAAAAAGCCCAAAGAACTCTCGGAATTGATGAGTATTTCAGAAAAATTGGCCGATTTGAACTGGGAACGCAATCAGAGTTGGAAAACCCCTTTTACTCCCGAAAATGCCCGTCCTGCTGTTTATACTTTTGATGGCGATGTTTATACCGGTTTGGATGCATATTCTATCCCATTAGAAAAATTAGAAAATTTACAGGATAAGCTACGCATTTTATCCGGTTTGTACGGCTTGCTGAAACCTTTGGATTTAATACAGGCCTACCGATTGGAAATGGGAACCAAATTACCCATTGGTGAGAAAAAAAATCTGTATGAGTTTTGGAAAGCAACAGTAACCAAATCCTTAAATAAAGAATTGGAAAAAGGGGAGTTGTTTGTGAATCTGGCCAGTAACGAATATTTTTCGGCCATAGATGTCAAAGCCCTTAAAGTTCCCGTAATCACCCCAGATTTTAAAGATTATAAAGACGGTAAACTGAAAATGATCAGTTTTTTTGCCAAAAAGGCCAGAGGCATGATGGTGCGGTATATTATCGATACTCATGCAGAAACGATCGATGACCTAAAAAGGTTTGACTACGAGGGCTACCGATATGACGAAACATTGTCCAAAGGAAGCCATTTGGTTTTTACGAGATAACAAAAAACTCCAGAAAATTTCTGGAGTTTTTTGTTGTTTAATGCATTGCCTCAGCGGGATCAATTTTGTTTTTTCCTTTTTTGATTAATAACATAATCGGGATACAGCATAAAAAGAGCACCCCGAGATACAGGAAAATATCCATATAGGATAAAACGGTACTTTGTTTCATCACCGAATAATCCAAAGCCTGATATGCTTTTTTTAAGGCTTCATTGGCACTGTACCCTTTAGACATAAACGCTTTTTGCATCATTTGTATTCGTTGCTGTACCTCGTATTTGCTCGCATCCAAATTAGCAATGAGGTTGACTCTGTGTTTTTGGGTAAAACGGGTGATGAATGTGGTGATAATAGCAATCCCAAAAGAACCTCCCAATTGTCTCATCATACCTGTAAAAGCAGCACCTTCTCCAATATGTTTTCCGGATAAAGTAGAGAGCGATAATGTTGTAATAGGAACAAACAGTAATCCTAATCCAACACCTCTTAATATTAACGGCCAATATAAATGTTCTACTCCGGTATCCGGGGTCATATTACTGTACATCATTAAAGTAAATAAAAAGAATATTAAAAATCCAATCGATACCATATAGGCTTGAGGAACTCCTCGTTGAATTAATTTACCAATAATGGGCATCATAAAAGCGGTGGTTAGCGAACCCGGAATAAGCAGCATACCAGCATCTGTAGCGGTCCATCCTAAAATCGATTGGGTGTAAATAGGAATGATTAAGGTAGATCCATACAAACCAAATCCGAGGATGAAACACATTACGGTACCAATTCTGAGATTCCCGTCTTTTAATACACTCAAATTTACTATGGGATATTTGTACGTCAATTGTCTCCAAACAAATAATAGCAATCCGAAAAGAGAGACTAGACTCAGGGTAACAATCAATTTGTCATTGAACCAATCGTCTTGTTGTCCGTGCTCTAACACAAACTGTAACGAACCGATAAAAGAAGATAAAAGGACAATTCCAATCCAATCTACCTGATGTGCTTTCAGTTTTTCACCGTATTTTGGACTTTTTACAAAGGTCAATGTTAAAATCGTAGCGATTATCCCCAACGGAATGTTGATGTAAAAAATATAAGGCCATGAAAAATTATCTACCAGGTAACCTCCTAAAGGCGGGCCTAAAGTAGGTCCCACGATAACTCCCATGCCATAAATTGCCTGAGCCATTCCTCTTTTAGCAACAGGATAACTCTCGGTAATGATGGTTTGTGCAGTAACCAATAAAGCACCTCCACCTAATCCTTGAATGAATCGAAAAGCAACCAGTTCCCAAATATTGGTTGCATTACCACATAAGAAAGAGGCTGTTGTGAAAATCACAATCGAAACGGCAAAATAATTTCTTCTTCCAAATTGTTGTGAAAGCCAGCTCGTCATCGGAATTACAATAACATTGGCAATAGCATAAGCAGTAATTACCCAGGCCACATCTGTTAAAGTAGCACCAAGACTTCCTCTCATGTCGGTTAGTGCCACATTGACAATAGTGGTATCCACAATTTCCAGCAAAGCACAAAGCACTGCGGTTATGGTGATGATAACCCGTCTAAAGCCATATTCTACTAAATCGTCTTGTCCTGGTATCATTTTTTTATTTTAAATGTACATCCACATCCACATTCATTCCCGGACGTAATAATTTTACTTTATTAATGTCATTGTTGGCATCGATACTGATTTTTACAGGCAAACGTTGGATGGTTTTCACAAAGTTTCCTGTAGCATTGTCCGGAGGCAGGATAGAAAAACGGGATCCGGTAGCCGGTGAAAAGGAGGTGATGGTTCCTGTAAAATCATAATCCGGATACGCATCTACTTTTAAGGTCACTTTTTGCCCGGTCACCATTTTGTTTAATTGTGTTTCTTTGAAATTGGCAATTACCCATGCTTCGTTGTTATTGATGATATAAAACAACGTTTGTCCCGGTTGTACCAATTGTCCCGGTTGAATGTCAATTTTTGAAACCTGGCCGTCAATTGCCGCTGTGATAACGGTATAGCTCAAATTTAATTTGGCTGTTTCCAATAAGGCTTTGGCTCTTTTAATATTGGCAGCAGCCACTTCGGTTTGTTTATCAGAAACTTTAGATTTTGCTTCAATAACCGATTTTTGGAACGTACTTGCTTTTTGTTGTTGTTGCAAAATGCGAACCTGATTTTCAGCTTCCTGTTTTGCCGCTAAAGCCTGTTCGTATTGTTGTTTGGTGATGGTATGGTTTTTATACAAATTATTATATCGGTTAAAATCACTGGTAGCCAGTCCCAGTTTAATTTTGGCGGTTTCAATATTCCCGACCGCTGATTTTACATTGGCATCAGATACTGATACGCTGGCCAAAGCACTTCCGATATCGGCTTTTGATACTTCAAAACTTCCTTCGGCTGCAGCCAGGTTGGCAGTAGCTTCGTCTATTTTTAATTCAAAATCTTTAGTGTCAATGGTAAATAAAGTATCTCCTTTTTTTACAAAATCATTGTCTTTGATATACACTTTGCTTACATATCCGGATACTCTCGGGATAATGGGATTCATTTTTTTCTCTATTTGTGCATCATCTGTTCCTTCGTGAGAAAGGGAGTGAATGTATTTATAGCTTCCGTAAGTAATCCCCAGAACAACTAAAGAAACTATAATTAGAGTGAATTTTTTATTGGTTGATTTCTTTTTCATTTGAGTTATCGATTATATTTTTGAAAGATTGAAAGTTTGGTTTAATTGTCCCGAAACGGAAAGCAAGGCATAATATTTCTGAATAATGTTTGCTTTGGTTAATGTTTGATTGATTTTAGAAGATAATTGCTCTACATCGGCTTCCAGTAAATCATTGGTATCCGAAAGACCATTGTCGTATTTGTCTTTGATGATTCTGTAGTTTTCAGTGGCTTGTTCCACAGCCTGATTGTATACTGTACTTTGTTTCAAGGCTAAATCATAATCTTCTTTGGCTTTCTGAACTTGTATTTTGATATAATCCGTCAGCAGGGCTTCTGTATTTTGTATTTCTTGCGCTTTGCTTTGGGCTATTTTTACATTCGTACCATTTTTTAGAATACCGCTTAAATCATAAGAGAGTCCCACGCCAATATTCATGGCATTTTGTACCGTTACCACATTTTTTAAGTTTAATGCAGTATACCCTCCAATAAGCGCCAGCGAAGGGTAATAACCACTTTGGGCAATTTTGATGTTGGCCAGACTGGCTTTTTCTTCCAATCGAACAGCTTCCAAATCTTTTCTGTTTGCCAGGGCCGGTGCTTCATTATCGGGAATATTGTCCATTTTAAAATTTACAAAATCACTTTCTCTCACTTCCAGAATGGTTTTGGAATCTAATTTTAAGAAACTGACCAATTCATAATTTACGAAGTTTAAATCGCTGATGGCATTGTCTAAAGACAACTGTAATTTCGATACCTGTAATTGGGCTTTGAGTAAATCATTTCTCGGAATGATGCCGTTTTTTTCCAATTCAATAAAGTCCTTTACCCTTTGTTGGGCACTTTTTTTATTTTCTTTGATGAGTTCCAACGTTTTTTGGGCTTTGTACAAACCGGCATAAAAGTTAATCACTTTCATGGCTACTTCTTCTTTGGTTTGCATAGCATTTGCCGATTCTGCCTGATATAAATGTTCGGACTCTTTGATGTTATTTTTCAGTTTGAATCCACTGAAAAAAGGCAGTGAGGCATTCACTTGCCCCAACATCAATTGGTCTACGACAGGTGCAGGTTCAGAAGAAGAAGAGGAGTTGTTGTTTTTTAAATCAATGGAAGCTTTTGCCAAACGTTGGTATTGCCCGGAGACTTTCAAATCCGGATAGCCAAAATTTTTGACGGCCTGCAATTCTAACTTTTTCGTGGCTACTTTAGTGTCTGCTAAGGCTACTTCATTACTTTTGGACCAAGCCAGATGAACCGCATCATCGAGTGTTAAACTCGTTTTTTCTTGTGCTTCCAGGGCGGCAATTCCTATAAAGGGCATCCCCAGTATTATTAAATGTCTAATTTTCATAAATCAGAAGTGCTTTTATGGTTTGTTGAATGTGTTTTGTAAGATTCGTTTTGATATATTCGTTATATTCCTCTTCGGTGTTGAGGTCTAATAAATCTTGATAATAGCTTTTATTCATATGAAAATGAAAAAAAGTACCCAAAATCGTTGGTATCAGTAATTCGATAATAATATCTTTTCTAAAAATGCCCTTCTTTTGTCCTTCTTCTATGATGATAGTAAGGTATTTAAGGTGCTCTTTCCGTACTTCATTGAGTACTTGTGTTTTGATATCTTTAGATCCTTTTGCCAATTCAGAATGCAATATTCTATAAATTCCTCTGTTGTGGTTGACCCGGTTAATGTACAAATCGACCAGTTTGTTTATTTTTTCGACAGGTTCCAGATTTTCGGTGGAAAGATTTCCAATTTGAAAACGCAGGTCTTTGGTTCTGTATAAAACTAAGGCTTCCAATAATTTTTCTTTCGAGCCAAAATAATAGGAAACCATCGCAATGTTGATTTTAGCCTCCTTGGCAATCGTCCGGATTGAAGTGCCTTCAAATCCATTCTCTGCAAACAAAGTTTCTGCCACCTGCAGGATTTGAATTTGTTTTTCGTTAAAATCAGGGGTGATAGCCATAGTATAAAATTATTCTGGAGCAAAATTAAACAACTGTTTAAATTAAACAGTTGTTTAATTTTTGTTTAACATAATATTAACATTTTTAAAAATGTTTGTAATGTTTAAATATTTGATTTATAATTATTTATTTTTTGTATCAGGATTGGTGTTTTTTATCCCTAAAAGAAGATACATTGGTATCGCCAATAGTTTCAAGAACGAGGATGTAATTATAAAATTCAGGTATTTAGTTCAGATTGTTTGTATCTGTTTAATGCGATTAGCCCTAAAAAAGGACCTATGGCAAGCAGGGAATAAATACCGGTGGCATCGGTGCTATTTTTTATTCCGTTAATTAATTGGATGCTGATTATGGTAATAGAAAAACCAATACAATTGACGATGGTAATTGCAGTTCCCTTTATTTCGGAATTTGCATTTTGAACTACTAAAGTGGAAAAGAGTGGAGAGTCTGCAATGACCGTAATCCCCCAAAAAAGCAAGAATGCAATAAACAATTGTTCTGAATCTACCAAAAACATAAAAGGGGCGATTAGGCAACAAAGGCATGAAAGCGACAGGGCAATAAAAGCAGTTCGTTTGGTTCCGATTTTTTGCGCCAAATAACCGCTCAGTACACAGGAAACACCACCAATTGCAATGATAAGAAATGATAAAACAGGAATATCGAAAGCTGTTTGTGTGTGTAAAGAGGCATACGTTTTGAGCATCACCGGTACAAATGTCCAAAAAGTATACAATTCCCACATATGGCCAAAATAACCGAAAGCGGCAGCTCTTAAATTAGAATTTCTAAATACTTTAAAAAATGAAGAAAAGTCAAGTTGCAGTCCCGGTTTTCTATAAGGGCCATCAGGAACTAGAACGGCTATTATCAAACCTCCTAAAACGGCTAAAGAGGAAGTGGTAAATAATACGTATTGCCAAGGATAGTTGCCGGTAATTCCTTTCAGCAGGTGGGGTAGGGCGGTACCCATAACTAAGGCACCCACCAAAAAACCCAGTGCTTTTCCGAGTCCTTTTGTATAATAGTCTGCCGCAATTTTCATTCCTATCGGATAGATGCCTGCCAGAAAGAATCCGGTAAAGAAACGAAGCAAAAGAATACTTGAGAAACTATTTCCTTCCCAAGTTACCGTTGCATTAAACAAGGCCCCCAATAAGGCATTGGTCATGAATACTTTGGAAGGGGAAAAGCGGTCGGCAATGGTTAAAACAGCAAAAAGCAGCGTACCTGAAATAAACCCGAATTGAACAGCCGAGGTGAGATGTCCTAAAGCTTTGTTTTGAAGATTAAAATTAGCCACAAGGTCGCTCATTATTCCATTTCCGGCAAACCAAAGTGAGGTACAGCAAAACTGGGAAAGTACAATTATAGGGAGTACTATTGCTGTTTGTTTCATCATTTCATAGAATGCAAGGCAACTTTGTTTCCTTCAGTGTCTAAAAACTGAGCTATAAAACCATTCATACCAATTGCTGTTTTTGGCATTACAATTTTACCTCCGGCAGGTTCCACTTTTGCAAGGGGAACACTCAAATCGTCACCGCCATTTAAGTATACAATAGTCCCTTTATCAGAAGGTTCCATTCCTTCGCCCTGAACAATTCCGCCACCAATTCCACCATTCTCCCAGTCAGCAGGCAACATGCCGTATTTGTATTCCAGATTGGGCATTTCCTGTATTTTGGCATCAAAAATGGTCTCGTAAAATTTTTTTGCTCTTTCAAAATCGGTTGCCGGTATTTCAAACCAATTAATTGCATTTTTCATGACGTTACATTTTAAGGTTCATATTTTAATCGTTTTTTCTTGTTTGTCCCAAGTTTTGCAAAATAACAGTCAATGTCTACAGGATCTGATTGTTATGGGGTAATAAAAACAAATTTTTATTTTAAATAATGAAACTTAAAGATACAAAACAAACTTCAAATTAGTATTAAAAATCCATTATTGAATTATCGTAGATTTATGTTTGTCAAGCTTTTGTAGTTTGTAGTAATAGTTCCCTTATTTTTGTGTTCAGTAGTTAAGGCGAAAGCGTGGTGCAAAAATTAAACCCCGTTTAAAAAAGCTTAAACGGGGTTTGGGTTTTTAGTATCTCTCGAAAACATGGGTGCCGGAACCTATATTATCCAAAAAGATATAGTCGCCTTCGACTGTACCCTGGGTTTCTTTTTGGTTGTGTCGAATAGTGGTACCGTTTTTACCACACTTTGGCACGTATACTTTGGCGGTGATATTATCGGGTACTGTTAGTTGTAAAACATAACTTTTGTCGTTTTTGTTCCAATCCACCACGATATCGCCTTTGTCTGTTGGATAGATACCTTTGGCATAGCTCAGTTTATCACCAAACCACAACGGTTTGATCTGAATCTTTTCGTGTTGCGGACTCAATGGTTTTATGCCTAAAATATAATTTTGCATGGCCAATAGTCCCGAAGCGCCCCAAGGATGGGACATGCTTTGGTTGGTAATATTGGCATCCCAGGATTCCCATGTTGTGGTGCCGCCCAAGGCAACGGTTTTTGCCCAGCCGTCCCAAGTGATGTTGGTATATAAATCGATTAAATGTTCCCCTTCATCAGCCAGACCCAATGATTCGGGCAACCAGCGCAGACATACCATTCCAACGTTCATCTTGCGTTTTTTGATTTCAGCGATGACCTGCTTTTTATTTTCTTCCGGAACAATAGTAAATGCCATCGGAAGAATGTTGGCATGTTGGGAAACATGGGCGCTTGGTGTTTGATTGTTGTGCAAACCATCTACATAAACACCATCTTTATTGATAAGTTGTCCATTCATCGCTTTTTTGATGTTGCTTGCTTTAGTTTTATAGGCTTCTTTGTCTGCGGTGTTACCGAGTACTTCTGCTATTTTTGAAATAATATCAAAATCAGTAAAGGCATAGGCATCAATAACCGTTCTGGAATCGGTGGTCATATCATAACCATATCGCATCACTTCCGGCCAATCGATAATCCCAAACTCATAAAGACCTTTCCCGCCTTTTAATTTATAAATCAGTCCGGTAGTCTCATTTTTATAAGTATCCACATAGTCAGCGATTTTTTTCAATCGGGCATAATTCGATTGCAAAAATTCGATATTGCCGGTTTGCATGTAATAATCCCAAATCCAAACCAGATACGATTGGGTAAAGTCGGGGATATCCCTGCCACCATCCACATTCGGATAAACGGCATTCAAACGGCCGTCAGGCCAATATTGATCTTGGGAATCGAGGAATTCGTTCAACACCCGCATGTTCATGGTTCGGTCGTACATGACACTCATGTTGGGTACTGCCTGTGACCAGCCATCACTCAAAAAAGCCCCTTTTTCACGGGTTGGGGTATCTACAAAACCTTCCTGCGCACCGATAATCAGGGAATGCTTCATCAATTCCCACACATTGTTGAGCATCGCATCGGAAGATTCGAATGAAGAACGGCTCGGATCAAGTTCGAAATGTCTCGATACGAAACTTACATTTTCTTTGGTCAGCACGTTGGGGGCATTATCAATTTGTAAATACCGTAATCCTAAATAGACATAAGGATTAAAAATGGCAGCAATGCCATTATGAATAAAGTGAAATGCTAAGTTGGTAGATTGGTTGAATTTGGTTGAAACGGTATTGTCATCATTCAAAACAAATCCGCCCATCATATGGATGGTATCTCCAGATTTCCCTCCATTGAAGCGTATTTTGAAGCTGCCGGCATATACTTTACCCAAATCGATAACATATTTGCCATTGCCTAAATTTGTTACGGCAACCGGTTTGATTTCTTTTTCAATAACTCTTGTCAGGTCGGATCTTAAAGTACCTGTCCAAGGTGCTACCGGATGTTGCCCAATTTCAGTAGCATTGTCCCATTGGGTATCATTGAAGCTTACTACATTCCATTGCGGGATGATTTTACGGCTATCCAATTTTTCTATTCTTCCGATGCCTTCACCATTGCGTTGTGGCTGGTTGGTAATCCATTGTGCTGCCTGGGTCTGTTTCCAGAATTTATCGGTACCAATAATCGTTTTGGTTCCGTCAGTATATTCTATTATTGCTTTGGCGAGCAAGCCGCGAGCACCGGTAGCTCGGCCCTGACCACCGCCGTACCAATGAGTCAGACAGCCTATCACATTTTCCGTATTTCCGGAAAAGAAAGCACTGATATCCCAGGCATTGTAATAACTGTACTGCGGATAATGGTTGTTAAATCCTTTGCCTACCAATTTTCCGTTGATATACAATTCATAACTGTGACAAGCTGAAATATAGGCTATGGCTCTTTTTATGGTTTTTTGGGGTAGGCTAATTTTTTTTCGGAAATAGGTATAATCATCACTGTCTTTGGTGTCTCTTTTTATCCAAAATGCCCCAGACCAATCGCTATTGGCTAATAATCCTGTTCCAAAAGTTGCCGGAGCCGAAAAGCTGCTTACGTTTCCGTCTTTATCCCAGATGCGGACTTTCCAGTAATATTGGGTTGCCGGGGAAAGTGGTTTTCCTTTGTAATAGACATAGTTTTGCGTTCTGGAATTTGTTTTTCCGCTATCCCATACATCTCCCTTGTTTATTTTAAGATTTGAAGGATTGGACGAAACAACAATCTGATAAGCCGATTGAATTTCATTCGTGTCGGAATCGCTCACATACCATCCGAAATAGGGTTTGTCATTAGTCCCTATCGGATTGTGTTTGTCAAAACTTCTTAAATGAAATGGGGCATTCGGATTGGAGGCGAATCCCTGAAAAAAGCTGAAATTCAGTAGCAACACCATCATGGCATATCGTGCGATGACTATTTTTTTATTCATAGCGAATTATTAGTTAAGCGACGGAAACCGACTTAAAGCTAAGTTTCCGATGATTCGGTTTTCGTTGCGGTAAATTTAGCACAAAAGATGGCAAGTGCAAGATTCTCTTAGAAAATCAAAAAAAAATCAAGCTCAGGAAGAATAGCACTACGTTAAGATATCGTCAGCTCGAGTTGAGCAGTAATTTGTGATAGAAAATTATTGCGAAGTATCGAGAACTCTTTTTTACATAAGGCTTCTCGATACAATTTTTAATGATAAAGCTACTGCATTATAATTAAAAATTACTCGAAGTGACGGTCAAAATGGCTTAACATAAATTACATTGAGTTAACGATAAAGGAGGTTTTTATTTCCTTTTGTAAAAAGATATAATCGGTTCTTTGAAAAAACCGATTATTTCCATAAGAAGTATTGTATTGATTTTTTGCTACCTACTTGATATACAAAAAAACGGTAGGATGAGTTGCAATTCGGATAATTCAATTTTTATAGGATTCTATTGAAACATTTTTTCAGCATCAAAGGAGTCGTTAATGTGGTTAACACTCCCATTATTATTAAAATGGAGAATATTTCAATGTCAATCAATCCCGCTTTATAGGCAATATTGGCAATGACCAGTTCCATAATTCCTCTGGCGTTAAGTCCAATTCCCAATGCTAGTGATACTTTTTTATCTAAACCGGCGAATGTACCTCCTAAAAATCCTCCGATAATTTTTGAAATATAAGAGACCGAAACGATGGCCACTAAAAGTCCAACGTTGTTAATAGAAGAAATGTTGAATTCAAGTCCGATACCGGCGAAAAATATGGGAGCTAAAAATCCCATTGCCAAACTGCTGGTGGTTTTTTCGATGGTGATTAAATTTTCTTTCCCGATTAAGGATTCACTGATAAGCATGGATGCAAAAAATGCCCCTACGATAAAGTGAAAGCCTAAGGTTTCTGTAATAGTTGAAAACAGCAATACAAAGGCAAAAAATATAGCAAAGAGCGGTTCTTTTCCTTTAATTACAGACAGTAATTTGTCTAAAGAGACTTCTATATAATTGCCTTTATTGGTAATTTTTTTTATCAGGTAATAGCTCAAACTTAGAATGGATACGAATACCAGTAATTTCAGTAATGAAATCGAAGCCACTTTGGCGATAGCCCCAAAAGACATATCGGTGTCTTGTAAGTTGAGCAAAACCCCTAAAAGTGTTAGTGCCAAAACATCGTCAAAAATAGCGACAGAGATTATTTTTTGTCCTACTTCCGAATTAATTTTTCCTAAATCCATCAAGATGCGGATACTCACCGGTAGCGCCGTAATAGCAACACACAATCCAATGAACGCTGTTGTTATTAATTCCTGATTAAAGAAATAACCAACTGCAAAACCGCTAAATATCGGAAAGAAAAAGGCCATTATCGAAATGATGATATTTTTTCCTTTTAATGATTTTAAGATGTCATCGATATCAATTTCAAGGCCGGCAAGAATAACCAAAAGAAAAATCCCTAATTCTGAAATCACTTTGATGTCTTCGGTTCTATGGATAAAATTTAAAAGACTTGGACCTAAAATAATTCCGGCGATTATTTCTCCAATCATAGCCGGTTGTTTAAAACGCTCAAATATCTCTCCTACAAATCGAGCAGTAACTAATAGAATAAGTAAATTAGTAAAAAAAGGAAGTTCAAAATGTTGTAAATCTATGTGCATATTTTTTTGTAATTTAATAATGCTGTCATTTTTAATCTGTTCGGCATTTCATTTTTACCAACAGCTTTATAAATATGACAAAACCATCTTAGCGTACCCTTTTTTTATGGGGTGGGCAGAATCAAGGGGGGCATTTTATTTTTCTCAAAAATATATAAAAATAGTTACAAATGATTAAAGGTGCTATTATTTTATTGCCAACTATTTTAGGGTCAATTTTGGAGTAACTGTTTCTTATTTGGATTGTAGCAGTCATAATGAAACTCTTGATGTCCGTCAGCAGATCTGCTATCCATACCCACAGTGTAATCGGCATGATTTTATCATAGGATGCAACAACAGGGTTGTTTTATTTTGTTAATAATCCTAACATTCGTCCAAAACCTATTCCATAGTAAGTTCTGTCTTTATTTATTTGTAGCATTGGGGAATATTTCTCTTTGTTCTGGGATAGCTTTACCCAACTTTAGTTACGTTTTATGCTTTTTCAGATACATAAAAATAATCTTACAAGTTGAGAAAATTACTACTATTCAAAACAAAAAAATACCACAAATTCGCTTATTTTTAATTTGCGACCCGAGCGGATAGCGAATAGGCAAAGCAATTTGCGGTACAATATATTTTAATTGGAAAATAAACTATCGAATCGCTTTTACAAAATCAGCAATTTTACTACTACCGTTTTCTTTTAAATGCGTGATAAACGCACTACCAATAATAGCGCCTTTGGCATATTGTGTGGCTTGCTTGAAGGTTTCGGCATTGTTGATTCCGAATCCTACGATTTGTGGGTTTTTTAAATTCAAATCGGCGATGCGTTTGAAATAATTTTCCTGTACGTTGCCAAAACCGGCTTGTGAACCCGTCACACTCGCGGAACTCACCATATAGATAAATCCGCTGGAAACACTGTCTATAAAACGAATGCGTTCGTCAGACGTTTGTGGGGTAATCAGGAACACATTAATCAGGCCGTATTTATCAAAAGTCGCTTTGTATTGCTCGGCGTATACGTCTACCGGAAGGTCAGGAATGATGAGTCCATCGATACCAATTTCGGCACATTTTTGGCAAAAAGCCTCCACGCCGTATTGTAACATCGGGTTGAAATAGCCCATAATCACCAAGGGAATCGATACCGTTTTGCGAATGTCTTTTAATTGGTCAAACAACACTTGCGTGGTCATTCCGTTGTGTAAAGCGGCAGTAGAACTGGCTTGTATGATTGGTCCGTCGGCCAAAGGGTCGCTAAACGGCAATCCGATTTCAATCATGTCGATACCGCTTTTTTCCAAATCCTGAATGATTTGCACCGTATCGTTCAAGTTAGGATAACCGGCAGAGAAATAGATGGAAAGTATCTTTTTGTCTTCTTGTAATTTTTGATTTATTTTGTTCATTATAGTGTGTCTGTTGTGGCAGATGGAGCATCTGCTATTTTTTGTAATAATGCTAAATTTAGTCGGTAACGATATACGCCCAGGCTTTTTGTTTGGATTCTAAATTGACTTCAATGCGCTTGTAATGCAGACCTTCATAGGTGTCGGCCAGATAGACTTCGTGGGGCGTGATTTCGTATAAAATACCGTTCACCACATCATCAGGATTGTCGGTGGCAGTGATAATAGGATATTCAACGACACCAAATTCTTCTTCAATACGTATCATTTTGATCACATAGCCCCGTAAAGTATCCGGAACCCCTTTCAGCATGCGTCTGAAAATGTTTTCCTGAATCCTTTTATCTTTTAAGGTACCGTAAGCGAATAATTTTTCCATAATATCTGTTTTGAAAAGGTATGTTTAAAAATCCAATCTTCATCTTTGCCCTGCGTTAGGGATGGAAGCGGTATCTCCCGATTTAGAAAAACAAGGCTTTTTGGCCGTAGTTTTTTTTATCGGGAATATAGCGAACAGCCCGACCCCGCTTTTTCTGCGGGGAAACGCCCCGAAAATAAATTCGGGGATAAATGTAACTATAATTTGAAATAGTCAATATAGGTATTTAAATCTTTGTCACCGCGGCCGGAAAGACTGATGACAACTATATCGGTCGGTTTGAATTTCTTTTGTTCTAAAACGGCAAAGGCGTGAGCACTTTCGATGGCGGGAATAATCCCTTCGAGTTTGCAAAGTTGTAATCCGGCTGTCATAGCATCATCATCGGTCACCGAAAAGAATTCGCCGCGTCCTGTTTGTGCCAAATGTGCATGCATTGGGCCAACACCCGGATAGTCCAGTCCTGCAGAGATGGAATACGGTTCGGTAATCTGTCCGTCAGGCGTTTGCATCAGGAGTGTTTTACAACCGTGAATAATACCGACTTTTCCTAGCTTACTTGTTGCGGCACTGTGTCCAGAATTGACACCTTTACCTGCTGCTTCTACGGCGATAATCCCCACTTCAGGTTCGTGTAAAAAATGGTAATAGGTACCTGCAGCGTTACTGCCGCCACCAATACAGGCGACCACATAATCAGGGTTTTCACGACCTTCTTTTTCTTTTAACTGCCATTTGATTTCCTCAGAGATAATGCTTTGAAAACGAGTTACCATATCCGGATAGGGATGTGGCCCGATGGCCGACCCAATGATATAATGGGTGTCTACCGGGTTGTTAATCCAATCGCGAATGGCTTCGTTGGTGGCATCTTTTAGTGTTCTAGAACCAGAAAGAGCCGCACGAACGGTTGCACCAAGCATTTTCATTCTAGCTACGTTTGGTGCTTGGCGTGCAATGTCAATTTCTCCCATGTACACGATACATTCCAATCCCATCAAGGCACAAACGGTAGCGGTGGCCACACCGTGTTGTCCGGCACCGGTTTCGGCAATAATACGTTTCTTGCCTAAACGTTTGGCGACTAATATTTGCCCGATGGTGTTATTGATTTTGTGTGCTCCGGTATGATTGAGGTCTTCTCTTTTTAAATATATTTTGGTATTGTATTTTTCAGATAAACGTTTGGCAAAATACAAAGGGCTAGGGCGTCCCACATAATCCTTTAGCAATTGGTTGAACTCTGCTTTGAAGTCGGGTTCGTCCATGATTTCTAAATATTTGACACGTAATTCTTCTACATTCGGGTATAACATTTCGGGAATGTATGCCCCTCCAAATTCTCCGTAATAGCCTTTTTCGTCGACGTTGTATGATATCATTTGTTTGTTTTTTTATTTGCTCTTAGAGAAGTACTACAGTGTTTCTCTACGTATATTTTTACACAATTCTATATTTTTTAATCCCGGTTCTATTTCAAATTTACTGTTTACATCAATGGCGTAAACGGGTAAATTGGTTTTTAAAATTTCAGTTACGGCATCCATTTCTTCCAATCCGATTCCACCGCTGAGGAAGAAGGGTTTGGTCGAAGGATATTTTTCCAATACTTTCCAGTCGAAGGTCGTTCCGTTACCGCCGGGTAATTTTCCTTTGGTGTCAAAAAGGAAATAATCGCATACGGATTCGAAAGGTTTTAACACTTCAAAATCAAAGGTATCTAAAATGGAAAAAACTTTGATGATTTCAATCTCTTTTGGCAAACTTTTTTTTAAGGCTTCGCAAAATTCAACCGATTCTTTGCCATGCAATTGTACTGCCTGTAAATCGTGCTGTAACACTTTTTGGGTAATAATTTCGACCGTTTCATTCACAAAAACACCTACTTTCTTTATGGACTTTGGAATTTCAGGAATCACACCGTCAAAATAACGGGCCGATTTTTCCCAGAATATAAATCCCATATAATCGGGTAGGAGCGCGCCTACTTCGAGTATATTCTCGGGATATTTCATGCCACAGATTTTGAGTTTCATATTGTATTTTTTTTTACCGCAAAGATTCAGAAAGTTTTTTTTGCCTTCTGTCTTCTGCTTCTGAAATCTAACTTCTGCCTTCTAACTTTTGAATAAACTCCGTTGCTGCCTGTCCGGCGTTGTCCGTTTTCATGAAGTTTTCTCCAATCAGGAATCCTTTGTAACCGTAAGGTTTTAATTCATTGATAGCATCAACTGAGCTAATGCCGCTTTCAGAAACTTTTACAAATTCGTTTGGAATCTGGTCTGCCAATTGCTTACTAAAATCCAGACTCACTTCAAAGGTTTTTAGGTTTCTGTTGTTTACGCCAATCATGTCCAATGTAGGCATAATCGATTTTTCTAATTCTTCCTGGTTGTGTACTTCTAATAAGACTTCCAATCCTAAACGTTTGGCAAACTCGGATAAAGCTTTGATTTCTTCACGGGTTAGCACTGCTGCGATTAGCAAAATCAAATCAGCTCCGTGGGCTTTGGCTTCCAGAATTTGGTATTCATCCACAATGAATTCTTTTCGCAATAACGGAATGTTTACCGAAGCTCTAGCCAATAATAAATCGTCTAAAGAACCTCCAAAATATTTTCCGTCCGTTAAAACAGAAATTCCACAGGCACCGGCACTTTCATAACCTTTAACCACTTCTTCTACCGTAAAACCATAATTGATTTCGGCTTTAGAAGGCGAACGGCGCTTGTGTTCGGCAATAATTCCGGAGTTGCTGTTTCTTAGGTTTTGACTCAAAGAAATAGTTTCTTTTCCGAAGAAAACAGAAGCTTCCAACTGAGAAACCGGAATGATTGATTTTTTTAGAACAACTTCCCTTTTTTTGTCTACGATTATTTTATCTAGAATATTCATTTTTTTATCTGCTTAATTCTTGTAATTTTTTCAAAGCTACCAATCCTTTTCCTGAGAATAAACTTTCTTTGGCTTTTTCAAATCCTTCTAATGGTGTACATCCCGTAACGGTAGCAATAGCCATGGCTGCATTGGCACAAACTACATTGTTTTGCGCTTCGGTTCCTTTTCCGGAAATGATATTGATAAACATTTGAGCTGATTCTTCAACAGTTTTTCCACCTTCTATTTCGCTTTGTTGTATCAATCGAACACCAAAATCTTCGGGATTAATCATTCCTTCCGTACTATGGGTGATCATTTTTGTAGCTCCGGTTAAAGAGACTTCATCATACCCGTCTAATGCATGAACTATAGTGAAATTGCTATCGGTGTTTTGATAGAGATAGGCATACATTCTAGCCAATTCAAGGTTGAAAACCCCTAACAATTGGTTTTTTGGAAATGATGGATTAATCATTGGCCCCAAGATATTGAAAATGGTTCTTACTCCTAATTCTTTTCGAATAGGTCCCACGTTTTTCATAGCAGGGTGAAAAAGCGGAGCGTGTAGGATACAAATTCCGGCTTGGTCCACACATTTTTTTAAGAAATCAGAATCGTTACTGAATTTGATACCTAAACTTTCCATTACATTACTGGATCCCGTAATAGAAGAAACGCCGTAATTTCCGTGTTTGGTGACTTTTATTCCTGCTCCAGCCGTTATAAAAGAAGCTAAAGTCGAGATGTTGAAAGTGTCTTTTCCGTCTCCTCCAGTACCTACTAAATCAATAGTATTGTATTCGGATAAATCAATGCGTACACACAATTCCTGAAGCGCTTCTCTAAAACCACTCAGCTCTTCAATACTAATACTTCGCATCATGTATACGGTTAAAAAAGAAGCAATTTGGCTTGGGTTGTAACTTCCATTAGAAATATTCACCAAGACGTTTTTAGCTTCTTCTTTCGAAAGTAATTCGTTATTGATTAATCTATTTAATATGTTTTTCATATAAAAGGAACGCGGATGACGCGGATTTTTAACTGATTATCGCAGATGTATTATGCGAGTACATGAATTATTTATCTAAATCTAAAAATATTGTCAATTATGATTTTACCCAGTTTTCGAGCATTTTTTTACCGTTTGGTGTCAAAACACTTTCGGGATGAAATTGTACACCACGAACATCATATGTTTTATGGCGCAAAGACATCACCTGGCCATTTTCATCAAAAGAGGTCGCTTCTAATACATCGGGTAAATTGGCATCCACCACCCAAGAGTGATAACGTCCTACTTCAAATTCTTTTTCTAATCCTTCAAAAAGAAGTTCATCGTCAACGACTGTTTTTACTGTGGTGGCTACACCGTGATATACTTTGTCTAAGTTAGACAGGGTTCCGCCGTAGACCTCGCCAATGGCTTGTTGTCCTAAGCACACCCCAAAAATACTTTTGGTGGCACCATATTTTGCGATTACAGGTTTTAATAATCCTGCTTCGTCCGGAATCCCGGGACCCGGAGAAAGCAATATTTTGTCGAATCCGGCAATTTCATCAATATCAAATTCGTCGTTTCTGTAAACGGTGACTTCACAGTTTAAGTCTTCAAGATAGTGTACTAAATTATAAGTAAAACTATCATAATTGTCTATGACCAGTATTTTTTTCATTTTCATTTTTTTGTTTAAAGTTTAAGGTTCTGCAAATGGCGACTGAACACTGTAAACTGCTACTAAATGGTTTCTGCCAAATCTAATGCGGCATTCAACGCTCTTAATTTGTTATATACTTCCTGCATTTCGCTTTCTTCGTTTGAACCGGCAACGATTCCGGCTCCTGCCTGAGAGTGTAATTGATGATTTTTGCTCAGGAAAGTACGGATCATGATGGCATGGTTAAAATTACCTTCGAAATCCATAAAACCAATGGCTCCACCATAGAAATTACGGTTGGTTTTTTCGTATTCCTCAATCAATTGCATGGCTCTGTGTTTGGGTGCACCGCTCAAGGTTCCCGCCGGGAACGTATCGGCAACCACTTGCATTGTCGTGGCACTGTCGTGTAGATGTCCGGTAACTTTAGAAACCAAGTGGATGACATGGGAGAAAAATTGTACTTCCCTGTATTTTTCCACGTTCACATCGTGTCCGTTACGGCTTAAATCATTTCGGGCCAAATCAACCAACATCACGTGTTCGCTGTTTTCTTTTTTGTCTTCGGATAATTGTTTGGCCAATACAGCATCTTTTTCGTCGTCTCCGGTTCTCTTGAAAGTTCCCGCAATAGGATGGATTTCGGCTTTGCGGTCTTTGACAATAATTTGGGCTTCCGGAGAAGAACCAAAAATTTTGAAATCCCCGTAATCGAAGAAGAATAGGTAAGGGGATGGGTTGATGCTTCTCAGTGCTCTATAGACATTAAATTCGTCTCCTTTGAAGCCTTGGGTAAACCGTCGGGATAAAACCAATTGAAAGACATCCCCTCTGAAACAGTGCTTTTTAGCTAATGCCACATTGTGCTTGAATTCTTCATCAGTTAGGTTTGAAAAACCGTCGCCTTCTTTTGAAAATTTATAGGAAGCAATATTTCTGGATTGTAATAATTGCTCAATTTCGGAGATATTATTTTTATCGTCTACACTGTGACAGAAAATATAAGCCTGGTTTTTAAAATGATCGATAGCAATGATGTTTTGATATATGGCATAGTATACATCAGGAATGGTATTGCTGTTTTCTTTTTTGGCGATAGTTATTTTTTCAAAATAACGAACCGCATCATAGGAAATGTATCCAAATAAACCGTTATTGATGAATTTGAAATCATTTTTTTTGGATTGGAACTGTTTTGAAAATTCCTGAATCACATCGGGAACATTAATGGTTTTATCGATAGCTATTTTTTCTGAAGTGCCATCAGGATAATTTTTGAAAATAGTTTCATTCTCAATTTTAATTGATGCAATAGGATTACAACAAATATAAGAGAAACTATTGTCATTCGCGTGATAATCACTACTTTCTAATAATAGGCTATTAGGGAATTTATCACGGATTTTTAAATATACACTTACCGGAGTAATGGTGTCAGCAAGAATTTGCTTGTATTTTGTATTGAGTGTAAAAGATTTCAATTGCTATAAAATTTAATTGTTTGTGATACTTAATAAGTTAGCTATAAAAAAAGGCCTGTCGTGATGACAAGCCTTTTATGTTTATAGTTTTATAATACTACAGGAGCTTTGTTCACGACGTTTGACGTAAATTATTCCACCACCAAGTATTATTTGTAATTGATATCATGTTTTTTTCTTGTGCCAAAGGTATAAAATGAAATTTGATTTTTCAAACAAAAAGAGATGAAAAATATCCGTATTATTTTAATTTTTTGTTAAAAAGGACTGTTTTAGAAGACCAAATCAACATTTAAATCAAAATCATTGTAGATCGTCTTATCTCCTAAGTCTTCAAAAAAGCTACCTGAACCATATTTAATATCATATTTGGTACGATCGATACTTACATTGGCTTTTGCCGTATTGTCTTTGACCACTAATTCAAATTGAACCGTATTTGTTATTCCTTTGATAGTTAAATCAGCGGTAATCAGGTAGGTGTTGTTTCCTTTGTTACCAATACTTTTAAAGACCATTGAGGATGTTTTAAAATTATACACCCCAAAAAAATCATCTGATTTTAAATGGCCTTCTAATTTTGTTTTAGAACCTCCGGTTTGGTCTGTATTGGTCAGTGAAGTCATATCGGCAGTAAAACTTCCTCCGGCAACTTTATTGTCTTTAAAAACAAGATATCCATCTTTAAAATTTATTGTTCCTTGATGTTGTCCCGTTATTTTTTTTCCGGTCCAAACAATTTTACTTTTGGCCACGTCAATTTTTTTGGTTTGAGCTTCTACTTTTGTAAATGCAAAAATAACGAACAAGGCGAGTACAAGTGGTTTTACTTTTTTCATTTTGAATTTGTTTTAGTTAATAATTTAAGAAATTATTTGGTATAATCCTGTAATAATTACGATATCTATCAAAGTTACAATAAAATCGATATAATTTAAAAAAAAATATTGAAGTAAAACAGATGTAAATAATTGTACAATAGACTATTGTAAAGAAACAGGATAAAGGTAACGAATTAGGGTTTTAATGCCATTGCTAGTTCCGGTTTGTGCCAAATTCAACGGATTTGCTAGTAATTTTCTGTTTGATATAGTAATCGGTTGTATAATGGTTTTGATTAAAAAATGAAATCCCAACAAATGTCTGTCGGGATTGATAAGAATTAAAAATAAAGTACGAAAGAGACTTAATTCCTGAAAGTGACAGTCGCGTTGGTTTTTAGTCTAAAATCGGGTGCTTTTTTGATATTCGATTCTAAAAATAAATTGGAGTTGTTGACAGTAGAATATTCCAAAGCAAAAGAATCATTAGTGTACCAATTCATTATTTCAAGATTATTGGTTTCTTTCTCACTTTGTATTTTACCGGGGCAATTGTTAATGAGTATATTTTGAAGATTTATTTTAGCTAAATTTTCAGTGTAAGGTTCTATTTTTCCGTCTAATAGGACACAAAGTTTAAAACCTGAAATCACACTGTTTTGGAGGCTGAAATAGCTTTTATCTTTGACATAAATAGCTTCCCTGACCAAGCCCTGATTGTTTTCTTCTAAATTGGCCAATGTCATATTGGTGGCTATTATTTTGGTTACTTTTGTTAAGTCGGTATTATCAATTTTATCAAAAGAATCTATTTCAAAGCAACGGGACCCGGAAATATCAGAAGAATAAGGATATCGGATGGCAATGCTGTTATTGATATAACATTGTGCTCCTTGGGTAAAATCAAAATCGTCATCGGTTGCCCTGAATGAAATGAGGTTGTCAAAATTTACTGCTCCTCCATAACATTCATAAGAATCGTCATTTGAATAACTGATTTGAATACAATTGAAATTGGTTTTTCGACCCACACCAGCCAATGATAATCCGTTAAGTTCTTTTAAGGCATTGAGTTTTCTTCCTGAAAATTCGATGCGGACGTATTTCAATATTCCCGAATTGCTGTCTGGATTTTGTCCTCCATAATGGTTGAAAGTGGGGTCTAAATTAAAATCCAAAAAACCAGCTCCTCCGTTTTTATTTATGGGAGCATCCCCAAGTAGGAGAATCCCGCCCCAATCTCCGGGTTTTCTGGAATACATTTCTCTATTGGAAGTAAAAATGATAGGATCTGTAGCTTCTCCTTCAGCCATGATTTTCGAGCCTTTGGTTATAACAAGTGTGCCACAGGTATCAAAATCGCCTCTGATAATTGTTCCTGGTTCTATAGTCAATACCGCATTATTCGTTACATAAACCACTCCAATTAAACGGTAGGTATTTTTCTTGTACAGTGTGAGATCAGCATCTATGGTGCCGGTTAAAATAGTGGTGGCTTCTGGATATTCTTCGGTAGCCGGTTTAAAGTTGGTCCAATTTTTCATCCAATTGTTTTCGCCGATGATTCCTTTTATTTCCTGGGCATTAGCAGTTAGCATTGATATCAGGCTAAAAAATATAACAGATAGGTTTTTTTTCATCATGAGAGTTTTTTTGAGTTTATTTCTTGCTTGGGGCATTTTTTATTTTCAAAATTACTTTGCATATGTTAAGTGATTCCTTACTCTATGTTATTTGATTGTTATGATATGGTTGGATAAAAAAAATCCCTCAAGCAATATTTTGCTTGAGGGATTAACTTCAATGTAACTAAATAATTAGATTTTTAACGCTACTTCTAATTCAAATTCGTCAGCAATTGTTTTGTCTCCTAAGTTAGAGAAGAAGTTTCCTGAACCGTATTTGATATCGTATTTTGTTCTGTCAATATTAAATTTAGTTGTAGCTGAATTGGCAGTTGTAGCCAAATCAAATGAAATAGGTTTAGTGATTCCTTTGATTGTTAAATCAGCAGTAACAACATAATTATTAGCTCCTTTAGCAACTACTTTTTTGAAAACTAAAGTTGAAGTTGGGAATTTTTCTGTTCCAAAAAAATCATCCGCTTTCAAGTGACCGTTCAATTTTCCTTGCCATTCTCCTTGAAGATCTGTTGAAGTTAAAGATGTCATATCAACAACGAAATTTCCACCAGCTAATTTTTTTCCTTTGTAAACCAATGTACCTGATTTTAGGTTTACAGTACCATTGTGTTGTCCGGTTACTTTTTTACCCACCCAGTTGATGGTGCTTTTTGAAGCGTCTACTTTTTTAGTTTGAGCAGATACTGTTACTGTAGATAAAGCTACTACTACTGCTAATGCAATTGATTTTAAATTTTTCATGTGTGTCAATTTGATTTTAATTAATAATTATAGTGTGATAAATAATTCTTCGTTTGATTTTCTAACTTTTTTGTAATGTTGGGTGGTGTCTTCCTCGTGTCGGTATCCTAAGGTTGCGATTAGGGTGGCATTCAATCCTAACTTGTCTAATCCTAAAATTTCATTGACCTGAGCCGGAACGAAACCTTCCATTGGGGTAGCGTCAATTTTTAAATCAGCGGCAGCGTTCAACAGATTTCCTAAGGCTAAGTAGGTTTGTTTGGCTGTCCATACGTTTTTTACCTCAGCATCTAAGATTGAAATTTTAGATTTCATAAAATCACCGTAACCAGACAAGGCTTCGATTGGGGTGTTTCTGGTTTCGCTGATGTTTTGCAGGAAACTATCGATAGTGCTATCGTCAACATTGGTTTCGTTGGCAAAAATAATCAGGTGTGAAGCCTCAACAATTTGCGATTGTCCCCAGGCAGCCGGTTGAATTTTGGCTCTCAATTCCGGATTTTCAACAATCAATACTTTGTAAGGCTGTAATCCGTAAGAAGAAGAACTCAAGCGGATGGCTTCTTTAAGGATTTCTAAATCTTCTGTTGCGATTTTTTTTGTGGCATCAAATTTCTTTGTTGCGTATCTCCAATTTTGGTTTTCTATAAATGTATTCATGATGTGTATTTGATTTTTATTGTTTTCTGTATTTTTCTAATAATTGATTTAAGTGTTCTAATTCTTCTGCATTCAAATTTTTAGCAAAACGATTTTCGTGTTCCGTTACTTTCGGGTCTAATTCTGCTAAAACATCTAATCCTTTTTGGGTTATGGAAACTTCTATTTTTCGTCTGTTCTCAGGGCATACATTGCGGGTAACATAATCTTTTAATAAAAGTTTATCTACCAGTCGGGTAGTGTTACTGGTTTTGGCCAGCATCCGTTCCTGAATCATGCACATATTAGCCGGATTCCCTTTTTGTCCCCTTAAAATTCGTAAAACATTATATTGCTCTCCGGATATGTCATAAGGTTTCAAGATCTCATTAAAATTTTCTGTAACTACATTTTGTGTATACAAAATATTGAGAATAACCTTTTTAGAATTAGTCATCGATACAGTTGATTTTATTATTTCTTCAATTCTCATAATCGCTATTATGTTATTTGTTGGTACAAATGTAACACATTTTTTATTTGTATATACAAATGTCACAATGTTTTTTATGTTAAATTTTTTATAAGAGGAGTAAAGTGCGTTTTTTATAAGTATTAATGTGTTTTTAATCAGTGTTTTGTGTTTTATTTTGAATTAAAAAAGCCGAAATGAAAATTCCGGCTTCAAACACATTTTTTTTGTTTTTTTTTAATCTTTCACTCCCAGTTTGGCCAGGATGTCTTCCATCAAACACCATTTGGTGATGGAGGATTGCAGCAAATTAGCCCCTACAAAAGTGGTAAACCACAACCAGTTTTGGTTGACATAAATGGCCAAAAGTAAACTGATTAGTATAAAAGTCCCTGCTATAGCTCTGATAATTCTATTTTTCATGATTTATTTATTTTTGGTTAATTGGATTTTTCGATGTTTATACTGGCGACATGAATTTTGGACAGGCTTTTTTGGCGAGCATTATATTCTTTTGCTTTTTCAAAAAGAGAATCGACATTTTCATTTTCTACAAAGGCATAATATAAGACCGATTCATTTTTGTTCAACTCGCTGGCAAACCAATTGCTTTCAAAATCGTCCTCAGAGGTATCTTTGTATCCTTTCACTTCCTTATATGTAAATGTTTTTACGTTGGCTTCTTTCAGCATTTTTTTGATATCTGTGTCAAATGCCGCTATGGCGGTTATGATGAGTAATTTCATGTTTTAAAAAGTTTATTGTTTGTTGTTTATAGTTTAGGATTACGGAATCAACCATAAATCCTAAACCACAAACCGGAATTATTTTTCCCATTTTTTTCTTTCCGTAATATAATAAATCAAGGGCACTACCAGCAAGGTCAATACGGTGGAGACAATTGCTCCGGCAACTAATGAAATCGCTAATCCCTGAAAAATAGGATCAAACAGGATGATAGATGCTCCAATGACCACAGCACCGGTTGTCAATAGGATAGGAGTAGTTCGCACGGCTCCTGCTTCAATAATGGCTTGTTTCAAAGGCACACCATCGTTCAGACGAATTTCAATAAAGTCAATCAGTAAGACCGAGTTTCGTACCATTACACCAGCCAAAGCTATCATTCCGATAAACGATGTCGCTGTAAAATAAGCGTCCAATAACCAATGGCCTAATACAATTCCGATTAGCGAAAGCGGGATCGCCAACATCATCACAATCGGAGTTTTGAAGTTTTGGAACCAACCCACAATCAGCATATAAATGATAACAATCACCACCATAAATGCAACTCCTAAATCACGGAATACTTCTAATGTGATTTGCCATTCTCCATCCCATTTTACGGTGAAATCACTTTCGTCCGTTGGCTGTTCCATGTACAGCTCATTGACTTTGTATCCTGTTGGCAGTTTCATTTTAGCCAATTTCTCATTCATTCCCAAAATCGCATACACTGGACTTTCCAATGCACCAGCCATATCAGCCGTCACATAAACCACACGTTTCTGGTCTTTTCTGTAAATGGTTTTCTGCAAGGTGTCGCGAACCACTTTCACCAAATCACTCACCGGAATCATGTTATTCTGACTTCCTTTGATTTTCAGGCTCTGAATATCCTGTAAACTGGTTTTGTCTTTGTCGTCAAGCGAAAGCACGATGCCCACATTGTCGTTGGAATTTTCGTCATACAAATTCGAAACCGGGTATTCTTTTAATAAATAAGTCAAATTCCCCACAATTTGTTGTGGAGCAATGCCATTTAACATCGCTTTTTCTTTGTCTACTTCCAGTTTGTATTCGGTTTGATGGTCTTCTACCATCCAGTCGATATCCACAATATCTGTAGTGTTTTGCAGAATCGTTTTCACCTGTTCGGCAACTTTTATTTGTTCTTTATAATCAGGACCATAAATTTCGGCAACCAAAGTCGATAAAACAGGAGGTCCTGGCGGCACTTCAATCAATTTTACATTCGCGCCATATTTTTTGGCAATATTTTGAATTTCAGGACGCATCGCTTTAGCAATATCATGACTTTGTAAATCACGTTCTTCTTTATGCAACAAATTTACCTGAATATCCGCCATATTACTGCCACCACGCATATCGTAATGACGTACCAAACCGTTAAATGTAATCGGAGCCGAGGTTCCAATGTAATTTTGATAATTCACCACTTCGGGCTTAGTCGATAAATACTGCGCAATCTCTCTAGTAACTGCCGAAGTTCTTTCCAATGTCGTTCCTTCCGGCATGTCAATCACGACTTGAAACTCATTTTTGTTATCAAAAGGCAACATTTTTACCACTACCGATTTGGTGAAGAACATTAAAACAGAACCAAATAATAAAACTACAGTAACGGCTAGTAGCACTCTTCTTTTCATACTGTTATCCAGGAAAGGACGTTCCAGTTTACTGTATATTTTATACACCCAACCCGTTTCCATTCCTTCGGCTTCCTTATGCGCTTGCTCGTCTTTTTCTTGTAATAAATGGTAACCCAAATAAGGCGTGACTGTCAAAGCCACAAATAAGGACAGAATCATCGCAATCGAAGCTCCAATTGGCATCGGACTCATATAAGGTCCCATCATTCCGGATACAAAAGCCATCGGTAAAATTGCCGCAATAACGGTAAACGTGGCTAAAATCGTTGGATTTCCCACTTCGTTGATGGCGTAAATCGCTGCCTGTTTAAAAGGGAGTCGCTTCATCTTGAAATGACGGTGCATGTTTTCGGCAATAATAATACTGTCATCCACTACAATACCCACCACAAAAACCAAGGCGAAAAGCGTGATTCTATTCAAAGTGTACCCCAATAAGTAATAAGCAAACAAGGTTAAGGCAAAAGTTAACGGAACGGAGAAAAACACGACTAATCCGCCTCTCCAACCCATCGCCAATATCACTAAAACCGTAACGGCAATAATCGCAATTCCCAAGTGTAATAACAATTCACCTACTTTGTGCGAAGCGGTTTCTCCATAATTTCGGGTTACTTCAACATGAACATCATCCGGAATTAAATTTGTTTTTAAATGGTTTATCTTGGTCAGAATCTTATCCGAAATTTTCATCGCATCAGCTCCTTTTACCTTACCAATAGAGATGGTAACGGCCGGGTATTCCGATTTAGCGGTTTTGAATTTTTCATTGGCTTTGCCATAACCAAACGACACATAACTTCTGGCCGTAGACGGGCCGTCTTGCACCGTTGCGACTTGTTTCAAATAAACCGGCATGTTTTTGTTCACGCCCACTACCAAGTTTTCCACATCTTCGGCATTCGATAAAAACTGACCGGTTGTAACCAAATATTCCTGATCCTTTTGTACAAAACTGCCTGATTGTGAACTGCCGTTATTGGCTTGAATCATTTGCATGACACCCAACGCATCCACGCCATTTTCGGCCATTTTATCTTTGTCCAAAATCACTTTCAGTTCCCGATTACTGCCACCAATTTCTTTGGTAATCGCCACATCTTTCACTTTTTCGATTTCAGATGTTACCTCTTCGGCAATTTGACGCAACTGATAATCATCTAGTTTTTCGCTCCAAAGCGTGATACCCAACATAGGAACATCATCAATCGAACGTGTTTTTACCATCGGTTTGCGTACGCCTTGTGGAAACATATCTTCGTGTTTCGCTAGTTCGTCATACAATTTCACATAGGAACGCTCCACATCCTGACCCACATAAAACTGTACAATCAGCATCGCCTGGCCGTTCATTGCCATAGTATGCACGTGTTCAACCCCTTTGATATTCGAAATAATTTTCTCTAATGGTTTTGCCACACGACTTTCCACTTCCGTAGGACTCGCTCCCGGATAGCCTACCATAACGTCAGCCATAGGAACATTAATTTGCGGTTCTTCCTCCCTTGGGATCAGAAACGAACTGTACACACCAATGATCATCAAAGCCACCATCAATAAAATGGTCAGTTTCGAATTGATGAAAAAATGGGCGATTTTACCTGAAATTCCTTCTTGCATTTTCTTTTATTTATTTGGGCGTGACCCTTCCAAAAAGGTCGGGTCGGGCTATCCGTTACAATCTTTTTATAAATTAACCCTGGCGGGATTTATTTATAAAAAGGATTTTCACTGCTATCCCTCACGCGGAATTAACATTATTTCTTTGAATACTAATTGTTTACTGTAATCTGCATTCTAAAATCAGCAACCTGCAATCTAAAATCTGACTACTGAATACTAACCAAAGCCCCATTATACAATTTCCCTTCGGCTGAAACAATGTATTGTTCGTTAGCAGATAATCCGGATAATATTTCCACTTGGTCGCCAAAAGATTTTCCGGTACGTAACCATCTTAAAATGGCCACATTCCCGGTTCCGAGTGTGTAAATACCAGTTAATTGTCCTTGTTGTACCAAAGTACTTTCCGGAACTAAAATTCGGTCAGTTTTAACTGTTTGCGTTTTGTTTTCAACAGGAAATTGAACGTTTACAAACATTCCTGATAAAACAGAACGGTCCATTTTATCTAAATTGATTTTTACTAAATATTGTCCACCTGTATTTTTGGCAGATAAACTCACTTCGCTCACTTTTCCGGTCAAGGTTGCGTTAGACGATTTTACCAAAACTTTTACCGGCATTCCTTTTTTGATCGATGCGATATCATTTTCAGAAACCATGGCTGTAACTTGTAATCTTGATTCGCCTTCAACGCTCACCAAAGGCATTCCCGGATTGGCCATATCACCTTCTTTTATGAACGTATTGGTTACCACTCCAGAAAATGGAGCTGTAATGTTTGAGTAAGAGAATTGCGCCATGACTTCATTTCGCATTTGCTTCGCACCTTCCAATCCTGCTTTTGCCATCTCGTAACGCGCAGTCATATCATCCAGTTCTTTTTGTGAAGCACTTTGCTGTTTGAATAAATTCACAAAACGATCGTAATCTTTTTTAGCGTTGTTGTAACCCGCAGTCGCCTGAAGAATACTGGCATCTACCTGCGCTTTTTTAGCCTGTAAATCGGTGTTATTAATGCTCACCAATAATTGTCCTGCATTGACTTTTTGTCCCACCTGAACATGAAGCTTGGTTACATAACCCATCATTCGGGTGCTTAAATTGGCACTGTTCTCGGCTTCAATTTTTCCACTCGCTGTTACAAACGGGCTGTTGTCATCAGATGAAATTCCGCTTACTCTTACCGGAATAGCATCTTCTTTAGTAATAGCTTCTTTCTTATCTCCGTTGCAGGAGGATAATAGTAAAACAAAAAGCGAAGTGATTATTGAGGTTTTAAATAAGATGTTTTTCATTGTGTATTTTTTATAATTGATATTGATTTTTGCCATTACGATGCTTTTACTTCGTTAAAAATTGTAAATATTCCTGGGTAAAATTGTACTCAAAAACAGCTTGCAGGAATTCCAATTCCTTTTGTGATATTTGAGTTTCTGATTGCAATAAATCAGTTGTTTTTTCTAATCCTTGTTTAAAACGGTTGCTACGGATTCTGTAGGCCTCCTTTGATTGTTCTAAAGCCAGTTTGGCCAAATTCACTTTGTTTTCAGCATCTTTCAACTGACGATTGGCTTTATTCAAATCCAATTGGCTTTGCGCTTTGTATTGTTGGTTTTCCATTTCTGATTTTTGCAAATCGGCCTTGGCTTTTTCCATTTTTCCGATAGATTTATACCCGTCAAAAACAGACCAGGATAATTGCGCTCCTACCAAGTACCCTTTGGCTTTGGTGCCTAAAAAAGAATCGTCGTACCATTCATAACTTCCAAATGCATTCAATCGTGGCAGGAAAGTCATTTTGCTGGATTGTAGCATTTTTGAGTAAGCTTCGGATGATTTATCCATGGCTTGAATGTCTTTTCGGTTTGCAGAAAGCAGGGTATTGATAGTTTCGATTACAATTGTATTTCCTAGAGCCTCAATGGGTTTGTAGACTCTATTTGTCATGTCTTCATTTAGAAGAAACCCTAAATAATCGGATGCGTTTTGTACATTACTTTTGGCATATTGCAATTGGTTTTTAATTTCATTGACACGAACCTGTACTGATAGTAAATCGGTTTTTTGTAGGATGCCTTGTTTGAAATAGTTTTCAATCAGTTTCAAATTGGCTTCAGCCGTGGCATTTGCTTTTTCCAGAACGTTAACCGCCTGATATCCCAATTGCAATTGCATAAAGGCTTTATTGACTTCGAGTTCTAAAAATTCTTTGGTGCGCTCGGTTTGCAATTGAAACGCTTCCATTTTATATTTGGCCGCCTGTCTTCCGTAAATTCCATCGATGTTGATTAAGGGTTGTAACACTTCAATTTTAGTGGCGAAGTTTTGTGTCTTGGCCGGATTATTCAATAGAGCCGGATTAAAATCAGAAGCCGTTAAAATTTCCTGATTCAATTTCGATCCAAAAGCCATCAACGGATTGGTGGTTGAAATCGCGGTATGTGAAGCCGAGACAGAAGGCAAAAACAAGGCGTTTGATTGTCTGTAATCGGCTTGTGCCGATTTGGAATTTTGGTATGCAATCTTAATTTGTAAATTACTATTTGCGACTTTCAATCCGATATCTTTTTTAGAAACAGCCAAGGTATCCTGGCTGAATCCAGTAACAGAAAAAGATAAGCTGGCTAAAATCAGTATTAAATTTAGTTTCTTCATGATGTTTATTTCTAATGTTGGCACAAAGATAAATTCACAAAAAGGGGGACACAGTAACATAAGTCACACATGGAAATAATTAGCCAAAAAAGGAGTTGTCTTTCATTGTGATTTTTATATTAAATCGGATACAGCTGTTGAAAATGAGATGAATTAAGTTTTTTTATTATGGAGATTTTTATTACATTTAACTCTGCTTAATATTCATTATTTAATTATGTTCTAATGAGAGAGAATCAGCCTACATATGAGGAATTAATGAAGAAAATTAAAATTCAAGAGTTTGAAATAGGAAATCTATCTAGAAAAGAAGAATTTTTAAATACGTTTCGATTTTTTGTTGAACAATCAAATGATTTGATCTGTGAAGTTGATAGTGATTCTCTTTTTAGAAAAGTTAATCCTGGTATTGCCCATGTTTTGGGGTATTCAAAAGAAGAATTAATAGGGAAGTCTTTTGTCTCCTTTGTGCATCCTGATGATCTTGAAAATTTGCTTGAAAAATTTTATAGTTTAACGCATGGTAATACTTGTGCCAATTTTGAAAATAGGTTTTTAAACAGAAATGGTGAATATATCATTGTACAATGGACAGCTATACCAATATCGTCTCAAAGTATTTATGCTATTGGGAGAGATATAACAGAATTAAGGAAGACACAGGCAAAATTAATTCACAGTGAAAATTTACTAAACAGCGCGCAAAAAATAGCAAAAATTGGAACCTGGGAATTCAATTTGGAAACCAAAGCTCTTGCTTGGTCTGATGGATTATATGCTATTTTTGAAATAGAGAAAGAAGAAGGTCAGGATTTATTTCAAATATATCTGAATCATTTTTCTCAAGAGTCTATAGACCGCCTTCAAAAGAAAATAGATCAATTAATAATTGATAAAAAACCCTTTCAAATTGAACAAAGCGCTCTTTTAGTTGAAGATAAAATAAAATGGGTCAATGAAACGGTTTTTCCATTATTAGACGAAAAAGGGAATGTTTTTGCCATAAGGGGTAATACCCAGGATGTCAGTTTAGAAAAGGAACTGAACGATGCTCTCAAAGGTAAAGAAGAGGCTGAAATTCAAAATAAATTGAAACAAGTTGAAGAAGAAAGTAATAAAAAGTTTAAATATTACATAGAAAAGGCTCCGTATGGTATTTTTGTTTTGGATGAAAAAGGGCATTATCTGGATATTAATCCGTCCTCTGTTAATATGTCAGGCTATTCTAAAGAAGAACTTCTCAAGATGAAATTTGGAGATTTGTCTCTTCCTGAATACAAAGAAAAAGTGCCAGAGCGGTTTAAGACTCTTTTAGAAAAGGGAAGTTTGAAAGGGGAAACACAAGCTGTTCGTAAAAACGGAGAAATTGTATGGAGATTTTATAACATTATAAAAATTTCGGAAAATAGATATTTAGGTTTTGATAGAGATATAACCGAAAATAAAATCATAGAGGCCAAGATTATTCAAAATGAAAAGCGTTTTCGCGCCATGTTAGAAAATAATGATGCGATTGTCTCTTTGATGGATGAAAACAGGCATATTATTTTCATAAGTTCTTCTGCTGAAAGAATTACGGGTTGGTCTCATAATGAGTTGGAAAAATTTTTCAATGGCGAATATCTTCATCCAGATGATCAGGAAGAAATGAAAAGAGTGTTTCAGGAGATGTTGCTTCATCCCGGGAAACTGTTTCCTGTTTCTTTCCGGGCAAAACATAAAGAAGGCCATTATATATGGTTCGAAGGCACTATAAATAATTCGTTGAATGATCAGCATATTAAAGGCATTGTGACCAATATAAGAGACGTTACCGAAAGGAAGCAATCTGAGGAGAAACTCAATATCGAAAGAGAAAAGTTTCTTAAAATTGCTAAAACTTCTCCCGGGTTAATCTATTCGATGCGTCAAAACAAAGATGGCTCTTTGTCCTATCCTTATGCCAGTGATGCCATTGAGTATATTTATGGTTTTAGCTATGCGGAGATTGAGAATGATGTTACTAAGATTTTCTCCCATATACATCCGGATGATATAGAATATGTGACAAAAAGTATTTTTGAAACCAAAACCAAATTAATTCCGTTAAGAGGAACATACCGTTATTTTCATCCTAAAAAAGGATTAGTTTGGCATGAAGTCAATTCTTTACCCGAAGTCGAATCCGAAGGAACGGTAATTTGTCATGGGATTGTTACGGATGTTACTGATAGAATTTTAGCAGAACAAAAAATCATTAAAGCGAATCGGATTTATTTATTTATCAGTCAAATCAATCAGATGATTGTTAGGACTACTGATGAAGAAACACTTTTTAGAGAAGCCTGTGATATTGCGGTTAATTTAGGGAAATTCAAAATGGCCTGGATAGGTTTGGTTGATTCTCATACGAAAAAAGTAGTCCCTAAAATGATTGCAGGAGATGATCGGGGTTATCTTTCTATAATAAAACCTATTTCTTATGAAGACATACCGGAGGGCAGAGGTCCAACAGGTACTGCTATTAGAAAACAAAAATATATATGTTGTAATGATATCGAAAATGAAAGTAATATGGAACCCTGGAGAGCAGAAGCCTTATCGAGAGGGTATTTGTCTTCAATGTCTCTGCCTATTATTAAATTTGGAAAGGTAATTGGGGTATTTAATTTTTATGCCGCTGAGAAAAACTTTTTTGATGCCGAAGAAATTGCCTTGCTGGAGGAAGCAACAGGAGATGTTTCTTATGCCCTTGAAAATATCGAAAAAGAGAGTTTAAGAAAAAAAGCAGAAAATCAAGTTGTTGAAAGTGAAAACAGGTACCATAAACTTACAGAAGTTTCCCCGGTAGGAATTTTTAGGGTCGATGTTTCGGGACAGGTGACTTATGTAAATCAGCGATGGTGTGAAATTGCGGGATTATCTTATGAAGAATCATTAGGGAATGGTTGGCTAAGTACGGTTCATATGGAAGATAGTGCCAAACTATTTGGGATATGGAAAAATGCAATGTCCAAAAGAAAAACGATAGCAACCGAATATCGTTATTTCAGACCTGATGGAACTATTGCCTGGGTAATTTGTCAGGCTGTTCCGGAATATAATTCAGAAAACCAATTTGTTGGCTATGTTGGTACCTTAACTAACATTACAGAAAATAAAAAGACTGAAGAGGAAGTTAAAAAATTGAACCAAAAAATGAGGGCAGTTTTAGATGCTATTCCTGATTTACTTTTTGAAGTTGGATTTGACGGAAAAATATACAATTATCATTCCAGACAAGAAGAGTTATTGGTGATGCCTCCGAATCATTTTATAGGTAAAAAAATTGAAGAGATTTTACCGAAGGAAGTAACAGAAATTTGTTTACAAGCTATAAAAGAGGCTTCAGAAAAAGGCTTTTCAACTGGTGCGCAATATGCATTAGAATTAGAAAATGGTTTGCATTGGTTTGAGTTGTCTGTGGCCCCGATGCAGGTTAGCGACGATTTTCAGGCTCATTTTATTCTTCTTTCCCGAGATATTACCAAAACCAAAAACGCAGAATACATCATCCAAAAAAGTGAAGAACGGTATCGGGGACTGATTAATAATCTTAATTCCGCAGTTCTTGTTCAAGCTTCGGATTCTTCTATAATTTTTTACAATAAGGAAGCAGAGGAATTGCTGTTAACGTTTGATAAAGAGATCCATAAAGTAAAGATGGATTTAGATCGTGTATTATTTGATGATGAAGGAGAAATATTATCTGTAGAAAAATACCCAATCAATCTAATTTTAAAATCGAAGAAACCGATTAAGGGATATGTTATAGGAATAAGAAGAACTGTTACAAATAATACGGTATGGGTATTGGTGAATGGTTTTCCTGTTTTTGATGAAAAAGGAGAAATCATCGAAGTTTTATTTAGTTTCTATGATATTACGGAGCTAAAAAATATTGAAATTGAACTTGTAAAGTCTAAAGAGCTGGCTGATGCTGCCAATAAAGCCAAAACAGATTTTCTGGCCAATATGAGTCATGAAATTCGAACACCATTAAATGGAATTATTGGTTTTACCCATTTGTTGATGAAATCAAATATGGATGAAAACCAACAGGAATACATGACTACGATCAATGAGTCGGCTTCTTTATTAATGCATATCGTTAATGATGTTTTGGACTTTTCAAAGATAGAATCCGGAAAATTAGAATTGGATATTGAAGAAATAGATTTGTTTAAATTGACCAAACAAGTGGTTGATTTGTTCCAATTTCAAGTAAAAGAAAAGGATATAAACTTTGTCTTTCATATGGATGAAACGATTCCACAGTATATTTTAGCAGATTCGGTACGATTAAAACAAATTTTAGTTAATTTATTGAGTAATGCCGTTAAATTCACAAGTTTTGGAGAAATACGATTGGAAATAAATCAGTTAGCACCAATTGAAGAAAAGTGGACTACGATTAAGTTTTCTGTAAAAGATACAGGAATTGGAGTAAAGGAGATCAATAAAAAAGAAATATTTAAATCTTTTGTACAAGAAGATACTTCTACAAGTAGAAAATTTGGCGGAACAGGATTGGGATTGACAATTTCAAACCAGTTGTTGAAACTGATGAATAGTGAATTACAACTCATAAGTCATTATGGAGAAGGAAGTGATTTTTTCTTTACGATTAAATTTGAAAAATCAAATCATAAGGAAAGTATAGGCAATAATCTATCGAATAATTTAATCTCTGACAATCAAAAAAGAACATCTAAAAATCTTGAGAACAAGAAAATATTAATTGTAGAGGATAATAAAATCAATATGCTCCTTGCCAAAAAGCTAATTGCAACGATTATCTCTAATTGCACAATTTATGAAGCCAAAGACGGGAATGAGGCCATAGAAGAATATAAAAAAGAAAAGCCTGATATTATTCTGATGGATATTCAGATGCCTAATAAAAACGGTTACGAAGCAACCAGTGAAATTAGAAAAATAAAACAGTCTGAAAATATTCCAATAATTGCTTTAACGGCAGGAATAATGGAAGGTGATAAAGAAAAATGTTTGCAATCAGGGATGAATGATTATTTGTCTAAACCTATAGATATTAATAATTTAGAAAAAATGTTGGGCAAGTGGTTGAATTAGTGTTTGGTGTTTTTTTTTAATTTTAATTATGCTTTTAGTTGAAATTTCATTTGTCTAAATCTAAGATTTTGTAGATTTTAATTTGTTTTTTTATAGCTCCATACCGCCAATCCATTTATGGTGAAAGCATAAACCATAATGATGTAAAATGGAGTGGCAATATCAGCCAAGGAGGCTCCCTTTAGCAACACCATTCGAATAATGGCCACATAATAACGAATAGGATTGAATAAGGTTATATTTTGAGCCCAATCGGGCATACTTTCTATTGGAGTAAATAATCCGCTCATTAAGATGAAAATCACGGTAAAAAACCAGGCGATAAACATAGCCTGCTGTTGGGTTTCCGTGTGATTGGAAATAAACAGTCCGATTCCCAAAATTACCATTAAATAGATTGTCGTAAATAAATAAATCAACCCGATGTTTCCTAGCATGGGAATGTTGAAAATGACTTTGGCTATTATTAAACCAACAGTTAAAATTACCAGACCTAACAACCAAAAAGGGAATAATTTACCAATGATGAATTGGTGTTTTTTAATGGGGGTGACATTGATTTGTTCCAAGGTACCCAATTCTTTTTCTCTGACGATATTCATTGACGATAAAAATAACGAAAGCATCGTCACCAATAGTACCAAAATTCCGGGTACCATAAATGTTTTATAGTTCAGGGTATTATTGTACCAAAAGGAAGGAATCGTGACAATATTTTGAGGTTCCGTAAAAGTGCCATCACTATAACGCATTAATTGAGTCTGAATTTTTTGATTGAATGAAGCGATAATCTGCGAGATATACACATTTTCTACTCCGGCAGCTGCTCCGTCAATAGCATTAATACTTACTGATAGAGTCGTTTTATTGTCTGTTAGAATAGAACGTTCAAAATGATTGGGGATTTCCAGAACAACATCCACAGTCCCTTTTTGCATTTCCAGATTCGCTTCTTTTTTGGTTGAAAAAGAGGTAATCGTTTTAAAATAAGTTGACGCATGGAATTTACTGATGAGTTCTCTGGAAGCTGCCGAATGATCATGGTCAATATAAGAAAATTTAATATTTTTCACTTCAAAACTGGCTGCATTGGATAGTATTACTAATTGCACCAAAGGGAGAACGAAAATAATAGGTAACATCGATTTGTTCCTAAAGATTTGTCTGAACTCTTTTTGTATGATGAATAATAGTGTTTTCATTTATAATTGGGGTATAATTGTCGGTTCCTGCCATTTCAAAGATACGTATTTCGTAAATCTTTTGGAGTCAATTAAATAATCTGATTTTAAAATTTATTATCAGATTAATAAATAGGGGCGTATTTTAAAATAAAATTTGAAGGGTTCTACAAAGCGGTTTTTGTGTAATTAAAACTAAAATAGTACGGAATTGCAATACGCGAGGAGTTTTACTATTTTAAACTTCGTACCTTTGCGCTTTAGAAAATAGCATATCATGATTGAAATAGGAAAATACAATACACTAACAATACTTCGTGATACCAAAGTAGGTTTGTTTTTGGGGAATCCCGAGAAAGATCCTGAAGGGATTCACGATGTTCTTTTGCCTAATAAATATGTGCCTAACGAATTTGAAATAGGTGAGGAGATAATCGTTTTTGTGTATCTGGATCACGAGCAGCGTCCGGTTGCGACCACTTTAGAACCGTATATTTTGTTGAACGAATTTGCACTCTTACGTGTAAATTATGTGAACAAAGTGGGAGCTTTTATGGATTGGGGAATGGAAAAGGATATTTTGGTTCCGTTTAAAGAGCAAGCCCGGCCTATGGAAAAAGGCAAGCGTTATTTGGTGTATCTGTATATGGATGAAAAAACCAACCGTTTGGTGGCTTCCAGCAAGACGAATCAGTTTTTGAATAATGAAGAACTGACAGTAGAAAAAGGAGAGGAAGTCGATTTGATTGTGTCGCACATTACCGAAATCGGAATCAATGTTATTATCAATGAACGTCACAAAGGGTTGTTGTATAAAGATGAGGTATATGATGACAGTATCCGAACAGGGGATCGCATGCGGGGATATATCAAAAATATCCGTCCGGATAATAAAATTGATGTTTCTTTACAAATACAAGGGTATCAAAGTGTTGAACCGAATGCCGAAAAAATACTGGACGAATTAAGGGCCAGTCGTGGGTTTTTAAGGTTGAATGATAATTCGCATCCGGAGGATATCAAAACAGTTTTGAAAATGAGTAAAAAAACGTTCAAGAAAGCTATTGGAGCTTTGTATAAAGAAAAGTTAATCGAAATAAAAGAGGACGGCATCTATCTCATAAAAGAGTAAGATATACATAGTTTGTCGGTTCGTAAAGAAATCAAAAAAAGAAAGACTAATCCGTAGTGGTTAGTCTTTCTCTTTTTATTTATTTTGAATTTGAATCATTTCAAAATAAAATAAAATACTCCCATTTTAAAGTGTTGTATGTATCCGCTAGTAAACGTATTGTATGCTATGAACAATTTTAAGATTAATTACAGCGACAAACTTTTTTAAATGGTTATGTCTTTGTTAATGCTTTGGCATTTACTCAAAATGGAGAATCAATTTCACGGCTCATCCTCGGGTTTTCAGTCTAAACTTATAAAGATTGTCTTATTGTTTCTTCTTGATAAAAATAAAGATGAATCTTTTGTTAACCACAGGTGTTACTCTTGTGTTGCTACACATTGGGTAAATGATTCCATCACCAACTCTTTTTCTTTAGTTATTGAAATAACACTGTTATTACTTACCATAGAAAAAGGAATGACAGTTTTTTTAATTGTATTCAAAAATCATTTTTTAGGTTAATAAATCAGTGAACTGTAAAAGCTAAAGGGTTAAATATTTTTTACTGTAATTCGATTAGCTTGATTTAAAATTAAGGATTAATATGTTGATTTACAATATTTAAAAGTGAGTTTTTTTGTTTTTTAACATAGTTGAAGTGTTTAATCAGAGAAGGATTACTGTAAGCTTATTTGAAATAGAATAGATAAAATGTAAAAAATGATTTAATTTTACGCAGAAACAAATAAAACAATTATAATGGATTGGATTACTGTAAAAGAATACGAAGATATCACTTATAAAAAATGCAATGGCGTTGCTAGAATAGCATTCAACAGGCCTAATGTTAGAAATGCTTTTAGACCTAAAACAACATCAGAACTTTTAGATGCCTTTCATGATGCACAAGAAGATACTTCAATTGGAGTAGTCTTGCTTTCTGCTGAAGGGCCAAGTACTAAAGACGGTGTTTGGTCTTTCTGTAGTGGAGGCGATCAAAAAGCACGCGGACATCAAGGTTATGTAGGGGAAGATGGTTATCACCGATTGAATATTTTAGATGTACAACGATTGATTCGTTTTATGCCAAAAGCAGTTATTGCAGTAGTTCCGGGTTGGGCTGTGGGTGGTGGTCATAGTTTGCACGTGGTGTGCGATATGACTTTGGCCAGTAAAGAACACGCCATTTTTAAACAAACCGATGCCGATGTAACCAGTTTTGATGGCGGTTATGGCTCGGCTTATTTGGCTAAAATGGTTGGACAGAAAAAAGCCCGTGAGATTTTCTTCTTAGGACGCAATTATTCGGCTCAGGAGGCTTTTGAAATGGGAATGGTCAATGCTGTGATTCCTCATGATGAGTTGGAAGCCACGGCTTACGAATGGGCACAGGAAATTTTAGCCAAATCACCTACTTCTATCAAAATGCTGAAATTTGCCATGAATCTGACTGATGACGGTATGGTAGGGCAACAGGTTTTTGCCGGTGAAGCAACACGATTGGCCTATATGACCGAAGAGGCCAAAGAAGGAAGAAATGCCTTCTTGGAAAAAAGAAAGCCGAATTTCGAGAAAAAGTGGTTGCCATAGTACCAAGTAAGCAGCACTGGGTAATCAGTGTTCAGTGAACAGATTTTTGGGGAGTAATTAATTGCTATTAAAATAATATAAAAATGCTTTGCGTCTTTGTGCCTTGGTGGCTAAAAACGATAGCGGTAAAAAAAAATAAAAAATGAAACATTGGATTGAAGCCGCACGATTGCGCACTTTGCCTTTATCGGTATCAGGAATTATTGTCGGAAGTATGTACGCCTTGGCACATCCTACGGATGAAATATTGACTCCTACTGAAGTGTTTAACTGGAGGCTTTTTGGTTTTGCGATTCTAACCACCCTGGGGTTACAGATACTTTCCAATTTTGCCAATGATTACGGGGACGGAATGAAAGGAACCGATAATCAAGATAGGGTTGGACCCAAACGCGCCATACAGAGCGGGGTGATTTCTCCGGCAGCCATGAGACGTGCTATAATTATCACTGCCGGATTGACGTTTCTTTCGGCTATGGCATTGATTTATTATGCGTTTCGATATACGAATCTTTTTTACACTTTATTCTTTTTGGTTTTGGGTATTCTGGCCATTGCTTCGGCAATTCGCTATACGGTGGGGAATACCGCTTACGGATACCGTGGGTATGGGGATTTGTTTGTCTTTGTGTTTTTTGGATTGGTGAGTACGCTGGGGGTTAATTTTTTGTATTCCAAGCAAGTCGATTTTGAACTGGTTTTACCGGCTATTGCCATTGGCTTTTTAAGTGTAGGGGTTTTGAATCTGAACAATATGCGCGATGAAGTTTCTGATAGAAAATCAAATAAGAATACTATTGTGGTGAAAATTGGTGGAGCCAAAGCTAAAAAATACCATTACTTTTTGATTATTTCTGCTATGGTTTTGGTATTGATTTTTTCTATTTTAGATAATTTCAAAGTAGATCAGTATTTGTTTTTACTGGCTTATATTCCTTTAGTAAAACATTTAATAACGGTATATAAGAATCAAGATCCTAAAGCATTAGATCCTGAATTGAAAAAATTGGCATTGAGTACTTTTGCACTTTCGGTATTATTGGCTTTGTGCATGATTTTCTTTTTCTCAGATATAATCGTTAACACCTTTTTAGGCGGCAGATAAAAAAAACAAACAGTCTGAAATCGCCAGTAATAACAAGTTTGTGTAAGCAAAAAAATACAATAAATAAAAAAGGCGACACCGTATTTGACCGCTGACAAATAAAATTATACATATATGAAAATTACATTTTACGGACACGCATCCTTAGGAATAAAAGTGGGAGGAAAACACCTTGTTGTTGATCCTTATATTTCTGCCAATCCTATGGCGGCACATATCGATATCAATGAGTTGAAAGCAGATTATATTTTGTTGACACACGCTCATGGCGATCATATTCTCGATGTTGAAGCCATTGCCAAACGCACCAATGCGGTAATCGTTTCCAATGCTGAAATTGCAGGCTATTATTCGAAAAAAGGATTTCAGTCGCATCCGATGAATCATGGCGGGAGCTGGAATTTTGATTTCGGGAAAGTAAAATATGTTAATGCGGTTCATTCCAGTTCGTTTCCTGACGGAGTCAGCGGCGGAAATCCGGGGGGATTTGTTATAGAAGGTGAACATAAAAATATTTACATCGCCGGCGACACCGGACTCACGATGGATATGAAACTGATTCCGATGCGTACCAAACTTGACTTAGCGATTTTGCCTATCGGGGATAATTTTACCATGGATGTCGAGGATGCCATTATCGCTTCTGATTTTGTGCAATGCGAAAAAGTGTTGGGAATTCATTACGATACTTTTGGCTACATCAAAATCAACCACAAGGAAGCTATTCAACAGTTTTTTGACAAAGGAAAAGATTTAATGCTGCTAGAAATCGGGGAAAGTATTGAATTGTAATTAATAGTTTGAAGTTATTCCTGGCTGTATGTTACAAACAAAGTTTACTGAACTTCTTTGTAAATTAAAGTTAAGTGAAGTGAATTGAAGTAATCTTCTATACCGAACCCCGGCATAGAAGGATTTCTACTTCCATCCGGGCTAGGGACTCAAAGTAATCAAGAATTTAAAAGTGAAAAAAATAATTACGCTGCTATTTATTGGCTTGTTTTGTCAGTCAATAATAGCTCAAAAAGATGGCTATTGGGATAAAGAACGAGCCATCACCAAAGAAATTATCGTTTCGGCCAGAGACCGGATTGTTGTTAAAACCGATGATTTTCCCACAGGAACAACCGAGTTGATTTATAGAATTACCTTATTGGATGATAACCAACAAATGGCCAGTAGTTTGGTTTCGGTGTTAAAATCGATTCCGGACCCTACAGGGATTAGTCAGGGTTCGGCAGGGGCTGTTTTTCTATTGTCTAAAATCTCTGGGGATGACAAATGCAAATACGCTATTTTTTCGTCTAACACATTGGCTGCGGATTACAAAAAAACAGGGAATACCAATAAAGCATGTTTGGTGCAGGACACACCGTTGAGCAAAGATGCGAAGCGGCTTTCGCTCGATAAATCGACTTGTTTGCAACAGAATTGGGGAAATTTATGGTTTGGTTTCGAAAGTGCCAATTGGGTGATGAAACAAAAAATAGTCCTCGAAGTGGTGCCATGGGTTGATGCAAAATTAAGTCGAGGTTGGACGTTAGAAAACAGGAAAAACATCATCAGTCAATGCAAAACTTCGGCTTTGGCCAGAAAAATGGCAAATTCAGATGATTTTTGTGTTTGTATTGAAGAGAAAATCCAAAAACAGTATGCTTTTCAGGAATTCCAAAAACTATTGCCTATGGAGCAGGCAAAGGTATATAAAGATTTTGGGGCGAGTTGTTTCGAAGAAACCGGAATTGCTAAAACTGTTTTTAATGATTTGAGGATAAAAGCGTCCAACAGTTTTAAAAAAGGAGATTATGGCGTTGCTATAAAAAACTACAATGAGATTGTGAATCAAGGAAAAGCTAATGCTTTAGATTATGCTAATCTAGGCTATGCTTATCTTTTGACGAAGCAATACGGAAAAGCGATTAAATCCTTGAAAGAAGGTGAAAAACGGGATGATACGGAGTTATTGGTCAAATTAAATCTGGCACACGCTTATTTGTTGAATGGTGAATACGCCAAAGCCAAAACAATTTATAAAGAATATCAAAATCAAAATGTAACTGATAGCTTGAGTTGGACTCAAAAAATTAAAGACGATTATCAAACTTTTAAGAAAGCCGGAATTCAACATGAAGATTTTGAGAGGGTTTTGAAGTTGTTGAATTAGAGAAAAGAAAATAGAATAAAGAGAGAAGAGTTGGTTTTTGAAAATAAGTTTGTCAGTTCGAGCGCAGTCGAGAACTTTTCAAAATCATAGCGAACCTTAGCGAAAAACACTTAACGCCTTTTGCGGTTGAAAAAAATGAAAGCAACTTACCATAAATATATTCTTGATTTCAAACAACCATCGGGAACTTCCCGTGGCGTCATGACGCAAAAAGAAACCTGGTTTATCATTCTGGAAAAGGACGGAAAAAAAGGAATCGGTGAGTGTGGGATTCTAAGAGGTTTAAGTGCTGATGACAGGCCTGATTATGAAGCTAAATTACAATGGACTTGTGTTAATATCCATTTAGGAAAAGAGGTGCTTTGGGAAGCTTTAATCGAGTTTCCTTCGATACAGTTTGGAGTCGAAATGGCTTTTCAATCTTTAGTGAGTGAAACGCCTTTTTTACTCTTTCCTTCCGGGTTTACCGAAGGAACCCAATCAATCGAAATTAACGGTCTGATTTGGATGGGGGAGGCGGAGTTTATGAGGCAGCAAATTGAAGAAAAATTAGCTCAGGGATTTCGTTGTGTAAAACTCAAAATTGGTGCTATAGATTTTGAGAAAGAACTGGAATTGTTAGGGGGTATTCGGGAGCATTTCACACCAGAACAGGTAGAGATCCGGGTAGATGCGAACGGTGCTTTTGTTGCAAATGAAGCTTTAGTTAAACTGAATCAATTAGCTGAATTTAAGCTACATAGTATCGAACAGCCTATTCGAAAAAACAACGCTGACAGTATGGCAGAGCTCTGTAAAGTCACTCCTTTGCCTATTGCGTTGGATGAAGAATTGATAGGGGTATTTTCATTAGAGGAAAAAGAGCAATTATTACAGAAAATAAAGCCGCAATACATCATTTTAAAACCCAGTTTTGTGGGTGGTTTCAGGGGAACCCAGGAGTGGATTCGCTTAGCTGAAAAACACCAAATCGGTTGGTGGATTACCTCTGCTTTAGAGAGTAATATCGGGTTGAATGCCATTGCGCAATGGACCTATTTACAGCATAATTCCATGCCTCAGGGTTTGGGAACCGGGGCCCTTTATACCAATAATTTTGATTGTCCACTTACAGTTTCAGCAGGACAATTGTGGTACAAAAATGAGTTGGATTGGAAGTTTTCTTTCAATCAATTTTAAAGAGTTTTTTTTAATAAAAAACTTTTTTATCGTCTGTTTTTCTCCCAACGATAGCCGCGGTCGTATTTTCTCCATTCCCCTCTTCGGTGACTACGGGTACTATTCGGATTTGCCCAATATCCTTTTTTTTGGATGTAAGTATTACGGGAATAACTCCATACCCAGCCGCCTTCAATCCAAATATAATTCGGATAAGGTCTGGGTGGTATGCTAAATTCAACGTAAGTAGGCGGTTCAGAAATATAACCTACACTACAGCTATTAAGCGTTAGCATTAATCCTCCTAAAAGGATTAAAAGAATGATCTTTTTCATAGCTTTATTTTTAAGTTGATAAATTTATCAATGGATGAACTATTAAAGATACGTTTTTTTTAACGTAAATAACTGATTTTTAGATTTTTATTTTGTATCTTTAAGTGTGTTTTATACAAAATTTAAAAACCGTAAAATGAAAAATTTTCTAAAAAGAAGTTGGATGATACCATTAATTCTATTGGTATGGAGTTGCAACACCAATGAGCAAACTCAAAGCGTAAAAATGATGTTGAAAGATCCTGTTCAGCAAAAGGAAATTTTTAGCCAAATCAGTCACGATTCTGTCCAGATGAGGCAATTTATGCAATATATGATGGAAAATAAGAGCGATGGGCATATGATGAACGGTCAACACATGATGGTAGGCACTATGATGAATATGATGGAAAAAGATTCAAGCTATTGTAATATGTTTAGTAGACAAATGATGAATAACACTCATTTTAGAGGGATGATGCAAAACAGGTTTCAAAAAGGAGGAGAAATGATGGGAAATTCAATTTGTCCACTACATAAATAACTGCTTTGTAAATAGCATTAAATATAAGAATAATGATGTATCACAATAATTATTGGAATATGTTTGGAATGTGGTTTATATGGTTTCCCATAGTGGTTCTGTGTGTTTTTTTATTGAGTAGGTTACTAAATAATTCCAATAAAAATAATACTTACGAAAAAGAATCTCCTTTGGATATTTTAAAAAGGAGATATGCTAATGGAGAAATGTCTACGGAAGAATATGAAGAAAGGAAAAAACGGCTAGAGAATAATTAAGTCCGATAAAATAGTTTGATTTTTTAATTCCCGATAAATACAAAAAACTCTGTTCCATTTTTAAAGGGCGGAGTTTTTCAATTAAAGAGATACTAATTTCTGGTAACAGCTTGGGAAACGGCTAATGCCGAAACAATTTTACGCTTCAGATGAAGGCCCACAACCAAGGCAAAACTAATAATTCCTGAAAAGATTAAAAAGATGGAAGCGCTATGGGTCAAGGCAATCAAAAATGGCCCTACGATTCCTGCTGCAGCCCAAGCGGTTAAAATGTAGCCTAAAATTGTCCCCACATTATCAGGTTCGAAAATGTCTTTTATAAAGGCCGGTATGGTAGCAAATGCCCCACCATAGCAACTTATAACAATAAATATTAATAATTGAAAAAGGATTGCATTTGTAGTATAGGCTAAGGCAATAAAGCAGATAAATTCAAGTCCAAGGAAAGTCATAAAAGTATTCCATCGACCTATTTTATCGGAGACCGTTGACCAAAATAAACGCCCGATTCCGTTTCCTAAGCCAATAATCCCTACGAATAGAATTACTTGTTGGCTATCTAAATTGGCAAAATCCTTTCCTAAAATCGCTGCTTTTGAAATAATGGCAATTCCACAAACAGTATTTAAAAATAACAGCATCCAGAGACTATAAAATGGGCTTTGTTGAAAAATGGATTGCTGTATGGGATTTGTGTTTTTTTGGTTATTGGTTTCAGAAGTAGTGCTGATTGCAGGTAATTCAAGATATAAAGCAGCCAATAACATGCAAATAAAATACACTATGCCTAAAATAAAGAAAGCATTGGCAAGGCCAAAATGCTGTGTTAGCGGAGTAATAATTTGTGAAGCAATGATAGAACCAAAAGCAAAAGACATAATGATGAGACCGGATGCCAGCCCGGCTTTGTCAGGAAACCATTTTAAAACGGTGCTAACGGGAGTAATATAACCGATGCCTAAGCCAACACCACTTATAATTCCGAAAAAAAGATAATATCCAAATATGCTTTCTAAATGTATAGCAACTCCAGTCCCTAAAAGCCCAAGTCCATAAAATAATGCGGCCAGCATTCCTGCTTTTTTGGGGCCTATTTTTTGTACAAAACGTCCAAGAAAAGCTGCTGAAAGTCCTAAAAAACAAATGGCTAGCATAAAAGCATTTTTTATTAAACCAATATCCCAACCCAATGCTTTTTTTATAGGTTCTAACCAAATGCTGTAAGCGTAGACAGAACCAATAGATAATTGAATGGTCATTCCGGAGACTGCCATCAGGTATTTATTTTTAGTCATGATTTTGGATTTAATGTTAGCTAATTCATTGGGATGGCAAGATAAAATAGGAAAGCTATTTTATGATGACATTGTTAAAATAGCGTTTAAAAATGGTGGCGACTTTTTCAATTTCTGCGGTTGTTGGCGGTTGTATAGTTGCAAATGCATAATCTAATTTCAACAGTTCCCATTTTTGTTTTCCTAATTGATGAAATGGAATGATTTCAACCCGTTCTATTGTTTTATAATCGGCGAAATGTTGTCCCCATTCGTGTAAATAGTCTTCCTGATCTGTCCATCCCGGAACCAAAACGTAGCGTAACCACATGGGTTTGCCAGTACTTTCCCTGTATTCGGCAACTTTTAACGTGGTATCGTTTTTTAATCCCGTTAGTTTTTTATGCCATTCATTATTGATGTGTTTAACATCCAAAAGCAAAATATCGGTTTTTTCTAAAAGAACTTTGGTTTGGTCGTCTAATACACGTCCGTTTGAATCTAAGCAGGTTGAAATACCATGTTCATGCAATCGGTCAAAGAAAGTAGCCAATTTGGCTCGCTGCAATAAAGGTTCCCCTCCGGAAACGGTGACTCCTCCATATTTACCAAAATAGGTTTTTTCATTTAAGGCTTTTTGAAGCAATTCTTCTATGGCAATCATTTTTCCGCCATGAATGTCTAAAGTGTCCGGATTTTGGCAATACAAACATCTGAATTGACAGCCTTGCGCAAAAATAACCATTCGGATTCCGGGCCCATCATGGGTTCCAAAAGTTTCGATGGAATGAATGCGGAGAAAATCATGATCAGATTCATTTAAAAGCTCAGGATGGAGTTGTTCGGGGAAATACATATCCAGTATAAATAAATTTTGGTTAAAACAATAGCCTGAATAATCTAATTTTAATCAGGCTATTGTTGGGGGTGTTGGAAAAACCAAACTACATGTTTTCGTGAAATGTTCTGCTAATGACCTCCAATTGATGTGCTTTGGTCAATCGAACGAAATTTACGGCATATCCAGAAACACGAATGGTTAATTGTGGATAATTTTCCGGATGATTGTAAGCATCAATTAAAGTTTCTCTATTAAGTATGTTTACGTTCAAGTGATGGGCGTTACGTCCAAAATAGGCATCCAAAGTAGTCGTTAAATTTGAAATTTGATCACTTTTGGTTGTTCCCAATGATTTAGGAATCATGGTAAAGGTGTAAGAGATCCCATCCTGCGCATCGTTGTATTTTAATTTACTCACAGAATTCAATGACGCAATCGCTCCGTTGGTATCTCTGCCATGCATCGGGTTGGCGCCCGGAGCAAATGCTTCTCCTGCTTTACGGCCGTCTGGTGTTGCCCCGGTGTTGGTTCCGTACATCACATTAGAAGTAATGGTAAGTAAAGAAAGGGTAGGAGTGGCATTTTTATAAGCTACATGTTTTCTCAATTCATTAATAAACAAACGGGTAATTTCTATGGCAATTTCGTCTACGCGGTTATCATCATTACCAAATTTAGGATAATCCCCATCAATTTTAAAGTCAACGGTTAAGCCTTGTTCGTTTCTGATAGGAGTTACTTTGGCATATTTGATAGCAGATAAAGAATCGGCTATGATAGAAATTCCGGCAGCACCATACGCAATGTCAATATTGGGATCACTGTCAATCAAAGCCATTTGAGCTCTTTCATAATAATATTTATCATGCATATAATGAATGATATACATAGATTTAGCATAAACCCGGGCGACTTCGGCAAGAGTTGTTTTAAAGGCGTCCAATACTTTGTCATAATTTAAAACAGTGTCTTCGATTTCTGGAATATTTTTGATGACCTGTATTCCATTTTGCTCTTCACGCCCTCCGTTTAAAGCCATTAATAAGGCTTTGGGTAAATTGGCACGGGCACCAAAATGTTGGATGGTTTTCCCGATTTGTTGGTAAGAAACACAACAGGCGATTCCGTAATCATCAGAGCCACGATTGGTTCTCATTAAGTCATCATTTTCATATTGAAGAGATGAAGTATCTATAGAAACCTGGGCACAGAAATCTTTGAATCCCTGTGGTAAGTCTTGAGACCATAATATGGTTAAATTCGGTTCCGGTGATGCACCTAAGTTGTATAAGGTTTGTAAAAATCGGAAAGAGGTTTTTGTTACTTTCGTTCTTCCATCATTAAATTGACCTCCAATGGCTTCGGTTACCCATGTTGGGTCTCCTCCGAATATTTCATCATAGGCACCAGGACGGAGATGGCGAACTAATCTCAGTTTCATGACAAATTGATCCACCAATTCCTGTGCTTCTTCTTCTGTAATGAAGCCTGCTTGTAAATCATTTTCAATATAGATATCTAAAAATGAAGAGACGTTTCCTAGTGACATTGCAGCACCATCTTGCTCTTTAACAGCAGCCAGATAAGCCAGATAGGTAAATTGAACCGCTTCCTGCGCATTGGTTGCCGGACCTGAAATATCAATGCCATAACTCAAAGCCATGGTTTTCATGTCATTTAAAGCTTTGATCTGATCTGAAATTTCTTCTCTCAGGCGTACTTTATGATCGGTCATTTCTCCTTTGGTATTGGCAAAATCAGTTTTTTTGGCCAATATCAATCGGTCGATTCCATAAAGAGCCACGCGTCTGTAATCACCTATAATTCTTCCTCGGGCATAATTATCCGGCAAACCGGTTAAAAGATGTTTAGAACGGTACATTCTGATTTCGCTGTCATAGGCATTGAAAACAGCCTGGTTGTGATCTTTGGCATAATTAAAAATATCGACGACTCGATCAGAAACTTTCAATCCTTTTTCGGCAACAGCAGATTCTACCAATTTAATTCCGCCATAAGGTTTCATCGCTCTTTTTAAAATAGAATCGGTTTGTAAGCCTACGATTATTTCTTTTTCTTTATTGATATATCCGGGACCGAAAGACGTAATGTTTGAAATGGTTTTGGTGTCTATCGCTAAACAGCCATTGTTTTTGCGTTCTTCCAGTAAGGCTTTTTTGCAATCATTCCACAAATCAGTGGTTTTATTGGATGGGCCAACTAAAAAGTCTGCATTTCCTTCATAGGGAAAAATATTTTTTAAAACAAAATCATTTACATTAATTGAGTCATTCCATATTCCAGTGTTGAACTGAAATGTTTCGATTGTATTTTCCATAATATTCTAATTTTAATTACATATTGAACTTCAAAATTGATGTCTTTATCTTGATTATGGAGCAAATTTATGTTGAAGAATTTCCCAATAACATGATAATAATCATGTACCAAAAGTTTATGATTAAAGGAGTTAATGCTATATCGTTTTCGTTAATATTTTTTTTGGTTGTATTTGTAATTTGCCTTTTGGTAAGGTAAAAATCAGCAAAAAAAATGTTTTGGATGACACATAAAATCTTGAGATACAGGAAAGTGAAATCGGTTTTTTCTATTTAATTCTAGAATAAGAAAGGGTAAATTTAAAAGTGTATAACTTTTTTAAAAGACAAAAAAAAGGATTACTAAAACAGGAAAAAGAGTAAGGGGGGATTTTTTTTTTTTTTTTTGAAAAACAAATATAGACTTGAATGTCTAAAAAAAGTCAGGAAAGATTTTAACTAAGTTTTTTAGAGTTCTTTAATTTTGAATTTTTTTAATGCCAAAAGAGCTTTCTCCTGTATTTTTTTTTGCATATGACCTGTCCAACCAAATAGGATACCTCTTACTCCTAAAGCTTGTTTGGCCCATTTCCAAATATCAAAATCATCGGTGTGTTTGATGATAAGACCATCCTTGAAATGAAATTCTGCTCGGATTACATTGGTTATGGGTCTGTTTTTACCCAAATTATAAGTAGCTTTCCAAAGTGCAGATCCTAAATAATCATCGGCTTTAACTTCGGATAATTCTATTTTTAAGTTACCTTTAGCTTTGTCTATCAACATTTTCCACATTTGGCAAACATCACGACCAACTAATCGTCCAAAAATCGGATCTCGGAATATGATGTCAGTATGGTACGATTCACAAACTACTTTCGAATCAGCATTTTCAAGAGCAGTATAAAAAGCAGTAATTTTTTGTTCGTTTGGAGTCATATTTAAATTTATGAGGATAGTAAAATTAATAAATTTATTGTTAAAATTTTGATTTTGATATTCAAAATATAGAAACATTTATCAGCTTATTAAGCATTTGCTTTTAATACAGTATTTTAAATTTTGTGTAAAAAATAAAATTAAGATTCTGATTAATTAGAAAACGTTGGTGTTAAATTTGAAATTCATTAAATGTAGTAGGGTTTTGAATATTCGATTGATTGTTGAAATTTTTTTTGAAAAAACACATAATTTTATAAACTATTTTGAATTTAAAGGGTCTAATGATTATATGGTTTTTATTTAGGGTATTTAAAATAAAATAAATGGATGTTGACTAAAGAATCAGACTTTATAAATAAATTGATTTGTAGTGATCAAAGAGATGAGGCATTCAAAAAATTATTGGATCTTTATCAGGAGCGTTTGTATTGGCATATTCGGAAATTAGTAATAACGCATGAAAATGCAGATGATGTATTACAAAATACTTTTATAAGGGTTTATAAAAGTTTGCCTAACTTTTCCCAAAAAAGTGCTTTGTATACATGGATGCATAAAATAGCCTATAATGAATCCCTTCGTTTTTTGGAACAAAACAAAAATAAATACCATATTTCAATCGATGATGTTAATAAAAAATATCTTGATAATTTAATGGAAGATACTTTTTTTGAAGGGAATGAGCTTCAATTGAAATTGCACAGAGCATTGTCTGAATTGCCCGAAAAGCAAAGGCAAATATTTAACATGAAATACTATGATGATTTGAAATTTAGGGAAATTTCAGATATATTAGAAATAAAGGAAGGAACTTTGAAAACCTCTTATTATAATACGGTTAAGTATATTGAAAATAACATACTCAATATTGAGCTTTCACAAGATAAAGAGATTTAATAGTGAGTAAGATTTATTAAATTAAGGATATTGTAAAAACGATACCATGAAAACACCAAAACATACTAATTTAGATTTGAAGCTGCACGAAATGAATAATCAAAAACTGAAAGAAATTCATTTAGATGAGCTTGGGTTAAATGTGCCGGAAGATTATTTTTCTAAATCAAAAAATGAAATTTTAACTAAGGTTTTAAATAAAGAGGAGCCAAAAATCATTCCAATGTATAGAAAAAGAAGTACTTGGTTAGTGGCTGCAACAATTGCCCTGATTTTTGGAATTACTGTATTTAAGCCATTTTCAATTTTGAATTTCAATAGCACACCAATAACAGTTGCAGATACTATTGATCCTTTATTGAAAAATAATGTGGTAGTTGCAGACTCGCCTGCTGTTTATGAAAAGGAAAAAACAACTGGTTTGGTTTCCGGAAAACAGCTGGAAGATACTAAGAAATCAGAATTGTCTAAACAGGATGAAAATGATATAATTGTAGAATCTTTATTTATAGATGATAAAGAAATAAATGAATGTGTGAACAATTATATGTTAGAAGATATTTAAATTTAAATGGAATGAAACGAATAAAAACAACAATTACTGTTATTGTATTCGCTCTTTTAGGATTATCAAATCTAAAGGCCCAAAACAATAATGCTGTTCCCAAAGGATTAACAAACGATCAAGCGGCACTCATTCAGGCTCAAAAAGATTTAATTACAGCCAATCGAGAAGCATTCAAAGCAACTCTTACGGCAGAACAATTAGCAATATTAGCCAATCCGAAATTAAGTGTAAAGCAACAACAGGCAGCATTATTGTTGACATTGACGAATGAGCAAAAACAGCTATTGACAGAAAATAAGGAAAAATCAAAACAGCTTAAAGAAGAATTCAGAAGTTCGTTAACCGAAGAACAACGTCAACAAATACGTTTACTGAATGAGAAAAAAATTAGGGAATCGGTACAGGAATCCAAGGGGCGTGCTGTAAAACGAAACTAAAAATAAATAATATAAAATCGTCTGAATTATAGTAGTGGTTGAGTTAATTCAATCACTTACTTTTTTAATAAAACTGCCCAAAATGAAAAAAAGATTAATTTTATTACTGTGTCTATCTGTTTTTTCAGTTTCTTTTTCACAAGAATCGACTAAAAAAGAAAGTAAAACGGATGCCCTTATTGATGATCTGTTAAATCAAAATGAGATAATTGATGATTTTCTGGCTATGTATTCCAAATATCAGTTTTTGTATCTTACTGTAAATTATAATAGTGATACTTATTTTTCAGGTAGGGATATAGGAATCAATCAATATAATATCAATCCAAGAATGACCTATTTGCATCATTCCGGATTGTATGGTAGTATATCCGGAATCTATTATAGTGAGTTTGACCCCAAATGGGATTTAACGACGGCTACTATCGGTTATGGGAAAAACTTTGGAAAAAAGAAAACCTATAGATATTCTGTTTCTTATTCGAAATACTTTTATAATAATACCATTAATAATTTATTTACAAATGATTTTACGGCCACCTTTGGTATTAAAAATAAGAATAGAACTCTAGGAACTTCGCTCTCCGGTTCCTATTTATTTGGTGATGACCAATCTTTTCAAATAGCTTCAAGCAGTTTTGTGTCCTTTAATCTGTTCAAAACGGCCAAGTCAAAATTAGATTTTAAACCTCAATTGAGTATAGTTGCAGGTAAACAAACCGTTGAATTGGCCCGGACGTATTTAAAGTTAGGACAATCAGTTACAGAATATACCCAAAACGATGTTTTTAGCCTTATAAATACCCAACTTAGTTTTCCTGTAGAATTCAGTTACAACTCATTTGATTTAGGAGTGGGGTATACTATTAACTTCCCAACACCAATTGGCGATGAGACTAATTTAAAAAACACTAACTTCTTTAGTGTTTCTATGTCTTATTTGTTTGATTTGTAGATTCGTATCGTTTTAGAGGCTAAATTTTTTTTGAAGAAATTAAAACTTTTTTGAAATAGTCCGGTCTAATAGAATGAACGTTCAATAATAACAAATTATAAACTATAAAAAATATTCAAGATGAAATCATTAAAAACAATTTCCGTATTCGTATTCTGTCTTTTTTTAGGACTTTCTAATGTAAAAGCGCAAGATACAACTCCAGCTCCAACGACAGATACAACTCCGACAACTACTGTAACTACAGAAACGGAGACGACTGCAGAGACAGATAGTCATGGCGCTGTATTAACAGCAGATCAAGTAGCACTTTTAAAAGCTCAAAAAGATTTAATTATCGCTAACAGAGAAGCTTTTAAAGCATCCCTAACAGCAGCGCAATTGGCTATTTTAGAAAATACCGATTTAAGTAAAAAAGATATTTTTGCAGCTTTAGCAGCTACATTTACTGCAGAACAAAGAGCGATAATAGCTGCAAACAAAGAAAGTGTTAAGGCGTTAAGAGATGAGTTTAAAAGTACGCTTACATCCGAACAACGTCAACAGTTAGGTTCGTTAAATAATGCTAAAGCCAGAGATGCAGAAGCAATAGTAGAACTTAAAGGGCGTGCTCATAAGAGAAACTAGATTTAAAGACTTCTACTGAAATTAAATAAAAAAGGGATAGCGTTTAAAAACGCTATCCCTTTTTTATAAATATAGAGCTCAATTTAAAACTTCATTTCCAAATAGTCGTTATGCATTCTCAAGTCGATAGCAAAATAGATTATTCTTTCTCCCGTTGTTTTTTAACGGGCTGATTTTTAGTTTTTTGCTGATCATTGCGTTGTTGCTGTGCTTGCTGTTGTCTATCTTGTTGATTATTATGTTGTCGCTGCTCTTCGAGTTGTCTATCTTGTTGATTATTATGTTGTCGCTGCTCTTCGAGTTGTCTAGCCTGCGGATTATTACGTTGTTGTCTATCTTGTTGTTGTCTATCTTGTTGTTGTCTATCTTGTTGTTGTCTATCTTGTTGTTGTCTATTTTGTTGTTGTCTATTTTGTTGATTATTAAGTTCTTGATGAGTTTTTGATCTCTGGGATTTAGGTCTGACATCTTTCATATTCATTACTTTCGAAGGAGCGGCTTTATGCCCGGATGTATTGTTTTTTTCTACCCTAGGTCTGTATATTTGAAGTTCACCGTTGTTCAAATTCTGACCTGGTTTACCTCTCTCCCGAAGAGTTAATGGGGTAATTGTAGTACCGGTTTGTCTTTGTACCTCCGTTCTATCAGGTCCTGCATTGTATCGTACTCGCCTTGTGTTGTCTGTCTGAATATTATTTATTACCGTAGAATTATTAATAATTGTTATGTTATTTGATGAATTGATATAATAATTATTGATATTCCTTCTTCCAAAATCCCTATTTCTTACAAATGTCCAATAATTATAGGGTAATCTATAGCGATTGCTATAAGCAATTTCAATGCTGATGCCTGGTCCTATCGGTGCCCATCCATAATAACCTTGAGATCTTCTCCATGTAACCCATCCAGGACCCCATTCATAATCTGGAACCCAAATCCATCCATAATAATTATCGTAAAACCATCGACCATAATGAAAAGGCGCCCATCCCCATGAATAATTAGAAACCCAAGTCCAACCTACATTAGTAAAAATCCAATACCCATTACTGTTATAAGGGGTAAAATCGGAAGAAACATCGGGAATCCAAACATATCCATAATCCGGGTTGTTTACCCAATTACCATATGGGCTTAAATTATCATAAAAAAACTGAAAGTTAATTGATATCTGCGCTGTTGTTTTTTGTGGAACCACCAATGTAATAACATTGATAAAAAGAAATAAAAGGAATGTTTTATACGTTGTTTTCATAACAGTACTAATTTTAATTAAACAAAAAAAAAACATATAAACTATTAAATATAAGTATTTTATGTTTTAATGGACTTTAATTTGAATTAAAAACAAATATTATGTATGTCTAAAAGTCAATTCATTTTTTTTTAAAATAACTATCGGATGGTAAATTTGATACGTTGCCCAATAGTATGTAGTTTTTTGAGGACAGTTTTAAAAAATCCTTTTGTATAGTGATTATTTATACAGAAATGGATCTTTCCAATCCATTGATTTTATTGCCGAAATTTTATTTTCTTCATTCATATAGACCCGAAGTTCCTTATTGGCTACTTTTTTGGTATATAAGGCCTTAAAGCGGAAGATTACTGTTTTTTCAGTAACATCAGTATAGATGTCAACTAATTTTAAGTCTATAAAAGTCCCATACCATTGTCTGTATTTGGTACAGGTTTTGGATAGTTTTTCTAAGGTTATATTTTTAATTACGGATTGCGTTGCTTCATTTTCGGTGAAAGGTTTGAATTTAGACGTATTACAAGTCATTAAAATACGTTTGCCTAGTTCATAGGCCCGTTCTTTTTTATTAAAATCAACCTGTGAAAGTTCTAATTTTACGAGTTTAATTTCTCCCGGTTTTTCTATTTTTCTTGATTTACATCCTATAAGGAGAGTCAGGCTCAGGATAAGAATAATCTTTTTCATTTTTATTTAAACGTTTTAGTACTTAACTACTTAACGATAAATAGGCGGGGAAAGTATATTTCTTTAGTTGATTTATCCCGGATTAAATAATTTCATTTGCCATGCAATAACTTATTAATTCAGAAGTGTTTTTAAAATTAAACTTTTCAAGAATATTTCTACGATGTGTATTTACAGTGTGATAACTGATATTCAGTTTTGTAGCAATGCTTTTGCTGGTTTCTCCATTTTTAAGTAATTGTAGTATTTTTTTTTCTTTTGGGGTTACCGCTACACTTTCTGGAAATGTTTTGGAAAAAAGGGATTTATCACCTCTTTCAGGGGCAATTTCAGTTATTGAGAAAATAACTTTATCATCCGTTTTAGCCGTAGTAATATCGTTGTAAATTCCTAATATTATTATGGGATAATTGTTTTCATTTGTTTCAAGAACAGTAAATTGATCTAATAATTGAATGTAATACCCTTGTTGATGTTTTATTCTATAATTAACCGAAAATCGAATGTTTTTAATTTGTTCTTTGTTTAAGTTAGAAGTATAGCCAACGAATTCCCTAAAAATAGGTTCAATATATTCTTTTAAATCTTCGGGGTTGAATAGGTCTAAAAAACCACTATGTCCGAAACTATAAAAATCTTCGGATGAATAACCAATAAAATGTTTGATTTCGTCGCTTACGAAAAGAAAACGTTGTTTCTGAAAATCCAATAAATATATAGCGCAAGGCAGTACGTTCAATCCATTATCTAAAAAAGTATCATTTTTTAGATAGTGTTCTTTTAAACGTACTTTTTCGTTAGTTTGTAATGAATCAATAAAATCGATATAAAAAGTTTCAGATGTAATTTGTTTGGTCATAGACATTTTATAATATGAGTTTATTAAAATTACTGTTACATAAAACAATCTTGTGCAAATAGGGCTAGCTGCTGATTGATTATTTCAGGCTGGTCTGATTGAATGTAATGACCCGCATTTGGAACTTTCATAATTTCATTTTTCCAAAGCTTCAAATGGATTGAATCCAGATAATCAGGAAAAGTCACCGTGTCCTCTTTTCCGAAAGCTATAGCGACCGGGATTTCAAGTTTTTCTATAGCTGCAATTTCATCATTGTAATTAGTTGCTGCAACATCAGCAGCTATAACGGTTCTTACTTTTGGGTCTGTATTTTTATAATTGTCAATTAATGTTTGCTTAGTGTTTTCATTACAACATACAGTGGCATTATCAATTAATATTTTTAGATCTTCATCACTCGAAGTAGGAACAAAATAAGGGGTTATAAGAGGATTAGGTTGTAAAATATCCGAAGGCAATTTCCCTTTTCCTAAAATTGTGGGGTTGGTCAAAAAAACACCTTTACAGCCTGTCATAGTTTTTGCAAACTCACCGATTAGAATAGTTCCATAACAATGACCAACTAAAATATAGTTCTCTTTTATTTCTTCATTGAGAAATTGCAATACGATTTGAGACATCCCTTTAGGAGAATAATCGTGTTCTGGAAAATTACTTTTCGGAGACATTCCATGCCCTGGAAGATCTATAGCTATAAGTTCATAATCAGTTAACCATTTACTTTCCAAAGCAGTATTCCAATAGTTCAATGCATTGGAACTTCCGTGAATAAAAACAATTTTCTGTGGAGCGTTTCCTTTTCGGATAAAATGTACCATCGTTAAAAATTTAAATGTTTGAACTCATGAAATTTGAAATTAATTGAACGACATTTTTACTGTTTGTTTTTGTTAATATGTTGCTTCGATGAATATTGACAGTATGATAACTGATGAACAATTTTTGGGCTATTTCTTTAGTGGTTAACCCTTTGATTAATAATTCAATAATTCTATTTTCTTGAGAAGTCAATTTTTTGTCTTCATCATAAATTTTATAGCTATCAGACAAAAGAATCGTTTTTTTAGTAACATCTAAACCATCTGTTTTTTCTATTCGGTGGTATATTTCTCTATTGAATAGCATCAGATTCGTTAAATTAGATACGCTACCATAGGCATAAAGCGGCAATCCGGTTATTGGGTCGGCAATAATTCTATTTTTTTGCAAAAGATGAGAAATTGTTTTGTCCTTATTGAAAATGCGGTAGGTATTGGCAAAAAGCAATTGATCTCTTTCTTCTTGTGGGGTATCAAGAATGATTTCTAAATTTTTAGAAAATATTTGTTCGGAATACAATTCAAAATCATCTTTTTGATATATCGATAAAAATTTTTCCATACCGCCTTCAATAAGTTCTTCTGGCTTATGTTTAGAATAATACTGAAATTCTTTGGAAACAAATTCGTATTGCTTAGTCTCATAATTTAAAATATAGAAAGTAGGCAAAATCCCCAAAGGCAAATTAGAAAAACAATTTACCTCATCCCTAAAATCAGTCAATAAATCACTGGCAGCAGCTGTAATTGTAGCTGATTTTTTCTTTACAAGGGCTTTATAATTTGGAGGGTAGTTTTTACGCATGATTTCAAATTTATATAGTATGTAGAACAATCTAAAAAAAAAAACACAAAAACACCTGATAATCAGGTATATAAATTTACTAAAAAAATAGCTATTAATAGGTATTTTATTGTCTTAATAATATTGTGAAATTTGATTAGAGTTTCGTTATTGGGTGTTAACGCTTAACTCACTATTAAAATTAATTTAAAACAGGGCGTCTATGAAAAAACAACAACTTTTTTTCATCCCGAAAGGGTAAAATTCTCCCCAAATTTTTTAAAAAATGAATTTAGAGAAACTGATTGAGTTTTCTCAAGGCTATTCATTTCTTTTTTTTTAACCTAATACCATTTAGAAATATAAAATAATGTGTAGCAATGGTATTTAATTCCAGTCTTTTTGGAATTAAAATTAATTTGAAATAAAAGTGAAAACGATACTCATTTTTATTGATCGGACTTCTATGGATTGGACTTGTGGTATTCGTTATTTTTTAATTTAAACTAATAAATATGAAAACATTTAATATTAGATTAAAGATTTATGCTATTGTATTTATAATAGCAAATGTGTGTTTTGTCAATGCGACTTTGGCGCAAATTACGCCCACACCAGGCAAGATTAAGATTGGAGAATTAGGAAGGCCTTTTCTTCACGAAGAAATTAAAGAAGGGGAATTCACCATACGGATAATACCTGTCGCAGAAAATACACTAGGTTTTGATATTCTAAAAAACGGTCAATTGCTAATGCACTGTTTAAACAGTCCTTTTATTACCGCTCGCCCTAATATGGGGTTAAAAACCAAAGCCGATGTTTTAAAAGTCAGTCGTTGGATGATTGCCGAGTCCCGAAAAAAAGGGCACTTTCCTCCCCCTATGTTGCCGCCTCACATGGCTAAAGAATTACAGATTACGGTAGAACCTTAATATTAATGTGATGAAAAAAATATTTACATTACTAGCTATACTGTTGCTCGCGATTAAGGGTAACACGCAACCAACCTTATACGGTTTGACTTCAAATAACGGATCGGGTACCATTTCCAAATATGATGCGGCTACGAATGCTTTAAGCGCTGATTATTACTTTACTGATCATGGTAGATACCCCAGAGGAGAGCTTATTCAAGCAACTGATGGCAAAATGTATGGAATGGCATCACAGGGAGGAAACGAAAACTTTGGAGTTCTTTTTTCTCTTGACCCTGCAACGGCTACCTATGCCAAGCTCAAAGATTTTGATAACACTTCCGGTGCATATCCCCAAGGCAGTTTACTACAGGCTGCCGACGGGAAATTATACGGTATGACAGCAAATGGTGGTACTTCAGGTTATGGAGTGATTTTTTCCTTCGACCCAGTAACCGCTAGTTATACCAAGCTCAAAGATTTTGATTACACTTCAGGTGCAAATCCTTATGGCAGTTTACTGCAGGCATCCGATGGAAAATTATATGGCATGACAGTAAATGGTGGTACTTCAGGTTATGGCGTGATTTTTTCCTTCGACCCTGTAGCAGCTACTTATGTCAAGCTCAAAGATTTTGATTACACTTCCGGTGCAATTCCTTTCGGAAGTTTACTACAGGCATCCGACGGAAAATTATACGGTATGACAGTAAATGGTGGTGCTTCAGGTAATGGAGTTGTTTTTTCCTTCGACCCTGTAACGGCTACTTATACCAAACTCAAAGATTTTGACTACACATCCGGTGCATATCCTTACGGAAGTTTACTGCAGGCATCCGACGGAAAATTATACGGTATGACAGTAAATGGTGGCACTTCAGGTATTGGAGTGATTTTTTCCTTCGACCCAGTAACCGCTAGTTATACCAAGCTCAAAGATTTTGATTACACATCCGGTGCATATCCTTTCGGAAGCTTACTGCAGGGATCCGATGGGAAATTATACGGTACGACAGCATATGGTGGTGCTTCAGGTTATGGAGTGATTTTTGCTTTCGACCCTGTAACCGCTAGCTATACCAAGCTCAAAGATTTTGATTACACATCCGGTGCATATCCTTACGGAAGTTTACTGCAGGCTGCCGACGGAAAATTATACGGTATGACATTATATGGTGGTGCTTCAGGTTATGGAGTGATTTTTTCCTTCGAATCTGCAACGGCTACATATACCAAGTTTAAAGATTTTGGTGATTTTTCACAAGGAAATAACCCAAACGGAAGTCTGGTAAAAACAGCCGATGGCACAATGTATGGGATGACTGTATCAGGCGGTTCCTCAAATACAGGTGTCATTTTTTCTTATAACCCCACAACAGCCTCATACGCTAAGCTCAAAGATTTTGATAACACATCTGGTGCACATCCTTACGGAAGCTTACTGCAGGCATCCGACGGGAAATTGTACGGTATGACTTCCTATGGAGGCACTTCAGGTTATGGAGTGATTTTTTCCTTCGAATCTGCAACGGCTACCTATACCAAGCTCAAAGATTTTGATTACACATCAGGTGGGCATCCTTTCGGAAGTTTACTGCAGGCTGCCGACGGGAAATTATACGGGATGACTGCAAATGGTGGTGCTTCAGGTTCTGGTGTGATTTTTTCCTTCGACCCTGCAACGGCTACTTATACGAAGCTCAAAGATTTTGATTACACATCCGGTGCATATCCTTATGGCAGTTTACTGCATGCATCCGACGGGAAATTGTATGGTATGACAGTAAATGGTGGTGCTTCAGGTTATGGAGTGATTTTTTCCTTCGACCCGTTAACCGCTACTTATACCAAGCTCAAAGATTTTGATTACACATCCGGAGCATATCCTTACGGAAGTTTACTGCAGGCTGCCGACGGGAAATTGTACGGTATGACTTCCTATGGAGGCACTTCAGGTTATGGAGTGATTTTTTCCTTCGAATCTGCAACGGCTACTTATATCAAGCTCAAAGATTTTGATTACACATCCGGTGCATATCCTTTAGGAAGTTTACTACAGGCATCCGATGAAAAATTATATGGTATGACACATCAAGGTGGTGTCTATGGGAAAGGCACCGTTTTTTCGGTAAATCCTGTTACCGGTATATTTACCAAATTACAGGATTTTAACGGTACCAATGGTGGGTACCCTTATTTGGGAGCTTCTTTTATTGAAGCGGGCGTTTCTTTAAGTATTAGCTGTCCGTCTAACATAGCCGTTGATGCCGCTACAGGCAGTTGTACCGCAACAGTAAACAACATAGATCCGGTAGTGGTGCCTAATACTGCCACTTACAGTTATACTTTGAGTGGGGCTACTACAGGTTCGGGCAGTGGCAGTGCCAGCGGTTTGGTGTTTAATAGAGGCGAAACTACGGTTACGTATACCTTAGATGATGCCCCTACCAAAACCTGTAATTTTACGGTAACGGTTGCAGACAATCAGCCACCAATTGTTACATGTCCCGATAATCAAACGTTAAATGTGATACCTAATACCTGTTCAGCAAACTACACTATTGCCGATCCTATATCAGATAATTGTACAGGCGCCACCTGGGGTTATGTTTTAAGCGGTGCCACTACAGCTTCAGTTTCCGGTATTGCAGATGGAACAAGCAGCGGAACATTATCGTTCAATGGAGGTATTACAACGGTAACATTAAGTGGGACTGATGGAATAAATACGGCAACAACCTGCAGTTTTACGGTAACCGTCAATAAAGAAGTGGCGGGAGCTTTAAACTTTGATGGAACGAACGATTATGTAAGTATACCACCTTTGAATTTAAATTCAAATACCATAACAATGGAAGCCTGGATAAAACCCAATGGTCTCCAAGGGGATTACGATGGCATTGTATTTTCCCGTTCAGGAAATACAATTGCAGGATTTGGTATAAGAGCGAATAACGAAATTGAATACCATTGGAATAATGATGGCTTAACTTATTCATGGCATAGTGGAGCTTTTGCCCTTGCAAATGAGTGGAGTCATGTGGCGCTTGTGGTCGAACCAACAAGAGCAACGATATACTTAAATGGTGTTCCTCATGTAAATATTGTTAATCATGCTATTGAAGAATTTGATGGCATAACTTGGTTGGGAAAAGACGACCCTTACGTGCCTTGGTCTCAAGACAGACAATTTAATGGCGATATTGACGAAGTACGTATTTGGAACAGAGCGCTTTGTCAGTCCGAAATTCAAAACAATATGGTAGGGGAACTGACAACTCCGATACCCGGATTATTAGCGTATTATAAATTTAATCAAGGGTTTACGCAGTGTATCAATTCGGCTGAAACTTCTTTAACAGATTCCAGTGGGTTTAACAGAACCGGAACATTGACTAATTTCAGTTTGTCGGGTACTACATCCAATTGGAATGCTGGTCATGTTACCGGAACGGCACCTGATTATGATCATACACCTCCTGTAATTACCTGTCCGAATGATATTATGGTTAATACTGATGCCGGTTCTTGTGTTGCTACCGTTGATTTCAATGTTGAGGCAACAGACGCTTCTTTCTTTACAATATCCAGCAGTAATCTACCAGGGTCAGCATTTCCGTTAGGAACCACTATTGTCACAGTTAAAGCCAAAGACAGTTATTGCAATGAAAGTAGTTGTAGTTTTACTGTAACCGTAAATAAAGTAACGACAACAACAGCAGTCACTGTAACTCCGATTACCCAGCAATACAGCGATAAGGTTAGTTTTCAGGCTACTGTTACCCCTTATAATTGTACCGGTGCGGATGCTATAGGAGGAAAAGTGGTCTTTAAAATAGGGGATTTAGTGATGAGGGAAGCTACTGTTGATGCTTTAGGTGTTGCTACGTTAGCTGATATTTCTTTATTAGAAGATCATGTTTATGATGATGATTCCAATCCTACTCATGGGCCACTACAACCAGACTCGAATTCTAAAACTGTTACGGCTCATTTTGTTGATTATAATACTAATTATAGTGTTGCAGATGCCACTACCAATTTAACGATAAGCTGTGAAGATGCCGATGTCAGTTATAATGGTCAAAGCTATTTTACTGTCAATCCGAACAATTTATCAGGTACGGTGGTGTTGTCCGATTATGTTGTAGATAGAAATGATGGAGCTAATACAAGAGGTGATATCAGAAATGCCACGGCTACATTTGAAAACGGTATTTGGGGAACTGTATTAGGTACCGATAATTTACGGGTAGGTTTGGTTAATCCGCTCAATTTCCAAGAAGGGTTTGTTTCAACCAGTTTTAATACAACCTTAACTAGCAATGAGGCCACTAATGGAGGTCGTGTTTATGATGTTTATTCCAGAGTAAACAATTATTATTGTGGCACTACAGATGGCATAACCCCAGTAACATTAGCGATGCCGGGTGCCGATTATGTAACTGGTGGCGGACATTTAGTCTTTGGAAGTAATTCCGGAGGCAAATATGCCGGGACGCTGGGTAAAAAGATGAATTTCGGATTCGTCATGAAATGGAATAAAAGCGGAAAAAACCTTCAAGGTAAGGTTAATGTAATCTACAGAAGGGTAGATAATGGCATACCTAAAGTGTATCAAATAAAAGGAACAGCCATTGCGTCTTTAGTGGTAGAGAATGTTAATGATGCTGGATCTCCAGCTACTGGTTCGGCAATTAAATTCAGAAGAGCCACCATCGTTACTAAAGCTAATTTAACAGATGTCACTAATCCTTTAGTTCCTATTTCTTTGGGAGGAAATTATGATTTGGTAATGACTGCCTGGGAATCTACTACCGTGAATACGGGTGCATTGGATAAAGTAGGAGTGCAATTATCAGGCTCTGGAAGTGTTGGATTGTTGTTTTCCAGTAATTGGGTTAGTGGAAAAACGGTTGCGCAAACTATTTCCGGGGGGAAAGTTCAGGTTCGCAATTCATCTACAGCTACATCAGCAAAGACTGTTAATGATTTAAGTGTAATAAAGGAAAAAACAAATAAATCTGCAGAATTAACACCATTTAGTGTAAAAGCCTATCCAAATCCAAGCCATAATGAGTTTTCTTTGATTGTTGAGAGTAGTAGTAAAGAAAAAATGGAGGTGATGGTATATGATATATTTGGCAGAATGATGAGTCATATAAAAAATAGTGATGACAACGTTATCAGATTTGGGAAGGAATTACCATATGGTTATTATATTGTGATAGTAAAACAGGGTATTAACCAAGAAACGATCAAGTTGGTAAAACAAGAATGATATTTTATAAGAATACTTTTTAATCAGAGCCATCTTTTTTGAATAAGGGATGGCTTTTTTAGTATGGGGTTGCGCATGATCTTAAAAATGAGAAGAAAAAATCAATTTTTTTGGGATGCAGCAACCGATAAAAAATAGTTGAAAATTGATATAAGTTTAAAAATAAGGATGTTATTTAGCATCCTTATTTTATAGCTAATTGTTTTTTTAATACAAACTTGGATATTTGGAAGGATTGACTTCATGCATCATAGCATAAACTTTTTCATAAATATCTTCAATAGAAGGTTTAGAGAAATAATCCCCATCACTGCCATAAGCAGATCGATGCGCTTTGGCGGTCAATGTTTGCGGTTTGCTGTCTAAATAATTATAGGCTCCTTGTTCGTCGATGATTTGTTGAAGCATGAAGGCCGATGCTCCACCCGGAAGATCTTCATCTATAATCAAAAGGCGATTCGTTTTGATGATGCTTTTTAGTATGTCATGATGAATATCAAACGGGAGTAAGGATTGTATATCGATAACTTCACACTCAATACCATTTTCTGCCAGTTCTTTGGCGGCTTGTTGCACCAGTCTCAATGTGGAGCCATAAGAAACTAAAGTAATATCTGCACCTTCTCTAATGGTTTCCACAACACCGATTGGCGTTTTAAATTCGCCGAAATTTAATGGTGTTTGTTCCTTTAACCGGTAGCCGTTTAAGCATTCGATAACTAATGCAGGTTCATCGCATTCCAGTAAAGAATTGTAAAAACCAGCAGCTTTGGTCATGTTTCGGGGAACTAAAACGTGTATTCCTCTGATGGCATTTATTATCATCCCCATTGGAGAACCGGAATGCCAGATTCCTTCTAGACGGTGTCCTCTTGTCCTGATGATTAAAGGTGCTTTTTGTTTGCCAACGGTTCGGTATTGCAAGGTGGCTAAATCGTCACTCATGATTTGGATAGCATACAGTAGATAATCCAAATATTGAATTTCTGCGATAGGTCTTAAACCTCTCAATGCCATTCCAATACCTTGTCCGATAATGGTTGCTTCCCGTATTCCGGCATCAGCCACACGGAGTTCACCATGCTTTTCCTGCATGCCTTCCAGTCCTTGGTTTACATCTCCGATAGCTCCACAATCTTCACCAAAAATCAAGGCTTCTGGGTATTTTGTAAAAATAGCATCGAAGTTATCTCTAAGAATCATCCTGCCATCGGTATCCATTTTAGCATTTTCCGGATACTTTGGAGCAACTTCTTTTATAGAAAAAACATTTTTTTCGGATTCAGAAAATAAATGGCTGCTGAATTTATTTTGATTCTTGGCGGTATAGGCAATAATCCAATTTGCTAATTCTTTTTTACCTTCATCGTTTACCAGTAATCGCAAGGATTTACGTGCTGTACCCAGGATTTCTTTTTTCAGGGGTTCTTTGATGAAACTTAGATTTCCAATTTGTTTTAGGATTGCTTCTTTATTTTTACTGGATTGCGCTAATTTTTCCAATAGCGCAATCAGCTCTTTTTGTTCTTGTAGAATAGGCTTTATAAACGTAGTCCAAGCGGTTTTTTTACCCTCCAGGACTGTTTTTTTTGCATTGGCATCAATTTCATCAATTTCTTCCGGAGAGGCAATATTGATGGCAATCATCCAAAGTCTCATCTGTCTGATGCAGTCATAATCTTTTTCCCATGCCAGACGATTTCCATCTTTATATCTTTCGTGTGAACCGGAGCTGGAGTGTCCTTGGGGTTGCGTCAATTCGTTTACATGAATTAAAACAGGAATATGTTTTTCCCGGGCGATATGTTCTGCTTTTTCATACGTAGCAATCAAATCAGAATAATCCCAACCTTTTACTTTCAGGATTTCAATCCCTTTGGAGTGTTGGTCATTTTGAAACCCTTTTAATATTTCTGAAATATTTTCTTTGGTGGTTTGGTGTCTGGCGTGAACAGAAATACCGTATTCATCATCCCAAACACTGACTACCATCGGGACTTGTAGGACACCTGCTGCATTTATAGCTTCAAAAAAGATCCCTTCTGAAGTACTTGCATTTCCGATTGTTCCCCAAGCGATTTCATTTCCATTATTGGAAAAATTAGTAGCATTAGGGATATTATTAATTTTTCGGTATATTTTTGATGCTTGGGCCAACCCCAATAATCGTGGCATTTGTGCTGCAGTAGGGGAAATATCGGCACTGGAATTTTTTTGTTGGGTCAAATTCTTCCAACTTCCATCTTCGTTTAAACTGTGCGTTACAAAATGACCACCCATTTGTCTTCCTGCAGACATTGGTTCTTCCTCAATGTTGGTATTACCATACAATCCAGCAAAGAATTGCTCAATAGTTAATGCTCCAATGGCCATCATAAAAGTCTGGTCACGATAATATCCAGAGCGGAAGTCACCGTTTTTGAAAAATTTGGCCATGGCTAATTGAGGAACCTCTTTACCATCGCCAAAAATTCCAAATTTTGCCTTTCCTGTCAATACTTCCCGTCGACCTAGTAAACTACATTCTCTGCTGATGATAGCAATTTTGTAGTCATTCAATACTTCAGTCTTGAAATCTTCGAAGGTTAATGCAGGATTGGTCTTTTCTTTTATCATAATTGAAAAATTATATTATGGTTCTGCAAATTTACTTAAAAACTAACAATTATCATAACTGAAAAAATAAAATAATTTTTAATTATTTGTAATAAAATGGTTTTATTGGTATTTATTTTGTATTGAATAAAGTGGATATGTCTGTTTTGATGCAAATATCATAATCAGGTGTTTTTGAAGCCTGCTTTCAAAACCATTTTCGATTAAATAAATTTATTAATATCTTAGGCGAAAGGGTAATCACAAAACGTATTTTTTCATTGTATTTGTTTTGGGATATTTCCCAGCCATTTTTAGAATACACCGGTAAATACATTTCAAAATAGTCGGTAACTAAATTCAATCGGACACCACAATCGTAAACAAATTCAGGATTGGTAAATTTGTTTTTCAAAAACCCGGTGTCGCCGTAAAGTTCTATCCAATTCCATATATTGTAGCTCGCATTCAATGTGGTTATCCATTGATTGGCATAAGGGGTGTTGAGTTTAGATTTAAAACCACCTTCGGCCAAAATTAATTGTTGGCTAAAAAAACCGGAACTCTCCGATCTACCGTAATAATTGTAATCAAATAAATAATCGGTTGGACGGTCTAGTGCAAAGTTAAAAAAGTTAGAATCGGTTTTGTTGTATAAAAACCGTCCTCCATAAAATCGCAAATTGATTTGATGGTTGTTTTCAAACAATTTTCGGTATTCTAATTCGGTTGCTAATTTTCCAAATTTTCCAGATAACTGAAAATCAGTCAGAATGCTAAAATGATTCGTGATTTCTGTTTTGGAGTTCATATATTTCACATTAAAAACAGAATAATTTTCTTCAGAGTCAGTAGTCACGATGGCACTTTTTTCCCGGTTTACCATTACTTGCCGAAAAAGGACTAATTCCTTGCGGTTGTCTCTGAAGTCAGCATTTCTAAAACTAAATTGCACCATTGGATTAACCTTCAAATATGTTGCATCCGGGGCATAATGAAAATAAGAGCCGGAGAAAGAATATTTTACATTGTACAGCGAACTGTTTCTGTAATTTTGATTGATGATGAAATAACCAAAACCGGAAAACGTTTTTGCATTGGTAGAATAGGACGGATTAACATCAAAAACAAATGGTTTTTCCAGGATGGTTTTGTTATGTAAACGCATTCCGGGAGTTAAACCGTCATAGAGATTATAGGTTAAAGTAGGAACATACAGTACCTGATTGTAGTAAGGATCTTCCAAGTCTTTCATAAAGACAAATTTTATGGGGCGATTATTGGGAAAAAAGCCTTTTAATGATTTCCAGTTGTTTCTTAAATTGTATTCCGGAACTTCATTTTTGTAATTCAGCACAATTTTATCGGCATTATTCCTTTCGAATGAAAAAACGCTGTCTTCTATTTTTGGATTCAGCCATTTTTGGAATACGATTTCGCCTTTCTTGATACCATAAATCGGGATAGGAACAACAACTCCGGTTTTGTTTTTGATGGAAAACGAAATACTGTCTTTTGTTTTGTTAACATTCGAAAATTTGTAATCGATGATGTCACGGGAATTGACGATAGTCGAATAAAACCAGTCGATATTTTTGGTGGTATTGTTTTTTAAAATCGTTTCAAAATCGTTTCCGTTCACTTGTTTTGTTTGGCTTTTTTCATAGAATTGATGAATGCTTTCGGGAACCGAATTATTTCCCAGATAACAGTCTAAAAAGTGTATGCTTAATCCGGCGCGGTATTTTCCGGCGATTTGTTCATTGAATTTCACGAGTTTATTTTTTGGTGTTCCGAGCGGTTGGTCTAAATTTTTTCGGGCCATCAGCATATAGAAATAACTGTATTGCTCGTTAAAATCCAGATTGGTCAGATTAAAGCTTTTCAATAATTTAAAAGAAGAAGCATCTCCCAACATCTTGCTGTCTGGATGAAATTTTTCTATGTATTGCATCATGGCATAGACTTGAATGCCATCATATATCCAATTGTCTTTTCTTGAATCCAATCGCAAGCTGTTTTTTAAAAAAGCATTCAAATAGGTTTTTAGGAATTTTATCTCATAGGTAAATTCGTCGTTGAAAGGCCTGATGAAAGAAGGCAATTGATTCAGTCCGTAAAACGGATTTCTTTCATAATCTGTTTGGGAAACGGTAATTCTTTCAAAAGGATATCTTCCAATCAATTCATTGGTGAAGTTGGTAATACGGTCGATAATTTCAGCCTGATGAATCGTACTGATTTTGTTTTCCTGTAAATTGGTAATTACTTCAAGTGATTTGTTTTTGAAGCTATAAAAAGTGTTTTTGGGTTCAAGAAATAGATTAAAGTCAGTTCTGTTCTTACCGCTTAGCACATAGATTGAGTATTCTCGTTTAGTTATTTTTCCTTTGTTATTCAAATCGGTAGTTAAAGCTAAACTATTTGAAATTTGAATTTCTATATCAAAATCAGAAATGGCATTGGCTATGTCGTCCAAATTGACATTGTTGTATTGTATGAAATGATGATTTTCAAATCGGGCAGGAGTAAGGTACCATGATTTTAGATTCATTCCTCCAAAAGCATCGTGACCATATTTGGTGAATTTATCACTCGGAATTTTGACTTTATAGGTAAGATGTAATTTTGTAGATGCTTTTGGTGCCAATTTTTCTCTGAGTTTAACGCTAATAACATCTGGAGTTTCTTTGGTTCTGTCCCAGGAAAGGAAAAGTTTATGGTTGTCAATAATTGTAATGTTGTAAGTGCTTCCTCTTTCTTTTTCTTTGGCCAAATGAAATCCTCTATAAAACTCATCCGAAAAACGTTGGGCTAACGGAGAATTTTTATTTGAATAGGCATTGTTCCAATCATTCAAAACGATTGAAGACAGTGTGTCTTCAGAGGTGTTCACAAAAAGAATCTCCTGTTGGATATTCAGGGTATTGTATTTGCTGTCCACTTCTACAAATAATTGTGAATGATGTTGGGCGTATGGTTTTATTGGGGCGCACAAAACAATACAATAAAGTACAAGTAGGTAAATTGGTTTCAATTCTTGGTAAGCTTAAATTGTGTATTACAATATACGCTTATTTCGGCAGAAAGTAAAAAAAAAGCTGTTTAAAAACAGCTTTAATTTTAGAAATTGGGTTTGAAATTGTATTTTTTATAAAACGTATCCAAAACTTCAACGACTTCTTCTTCGGTGTCTACGATTTTAAATAAATTTAAATCTTCTGAACTAATGGTGTGCTCTTGGTCTAATAATACTTTTTTGATCCAATCGACTAAACCCGACCAAAAACTGCTGCCGACTAAAATAATCGGAAAACGTGCAATTTTTTTGGTTTGAATTAATGTCATCGCTTCAAACAATTCGTCCATGGTGCCAAAACCACCCGGCATCACTACAAATCCTTGCGAATATTTCACGAACATCACTTTGCGAACAAAGAAATAGTCAAAGTTCAGGTTTTTATCACCATCAATGTAGGGATTAAAATGTTGCTCAAAAGGCAACACAATATTCAAACCCACCGAAGGACCTCCACCCAAATGAGCCCCTTTGTTACCTGCTTCCATAATTCCGGGACCACCACCGGTGATAATACCGTAACCCGCTTTGCTGATTTTGTACGCAATTTTTTCGGCAAGTTCATAATACGGATCTTCTGGCTTGGTACGTGCCGAACCAAAAATGGTTACACAAGGCCCAATACGCCCCATATTTTCATAACCGTTAACAAATTCAGACATGATTTTGAAAATCGCCCAACTGTCATTAGTCCGTATTTCATTCCAGGTTTTTCTTTTCAGTTTGTCTTGGATTACTTTATCCTCATCATTGTCAAAATCTTCTAATCTCATATTTTTTAAGTAGCTAATTGATAATCAGTATGCTGTGGTTGCTGACTTTTGTATTAAATTTTTTTGGGAGCCAATCCAGCCTTTCACTCTATCTTTTCCTTCCTACAGAAGCAAGGAAAAGGATGTCGTTACAATCTGGGCTAGTATGTTGTTAACGAATATAACTTTTTTTCTAAAAAAACACCCATTATCAAAGCTAAATTTTTGAAGTGATTTTAGCAGGAAAAAATTAAAAAAGAGAGATGTCGTTTTGATTTCAAGCTGTATCAAAAAAGCTTCGTTTGTCAATTTCGGTTTAAGAGGAATTTTAGCATCTTTGTCAAAGTTCAAAACTTTGACAAAGATGGCTACTAAACCAGTTCTTTCTTCAAAAACTTTGCGGTATAGCTTTTCTTGTTATTCATGATTTCTTCTGGAGTTCCTTTAGCAACGACAGTTCCGCCGCCTTTTCCTCCTTCAGGACCAATATCGATGATGTAATCGGCTAGTTTGATAACGTCCATATTGTGTTCGATAATCAGGATGGTATTTCCTTTATCGACCAATTTATTAATGACTTCCATCAACACGCGAATGTCCTCAAAATGCAATCCTGTTGTGGGTTCGTCCAGAATATAGAATGTATTTCCGGTATCTTTTTTAGATAACTCTCCTGCCAATTTAATACGTTGTGCTTCTCCTCCGGAAAGTGTAGTGCTTTGTTGTCCCAATGTGATATAACCCAAACCAACGTCTTGCAGGGTTTTTACTTTTCGGTGGATTTTTGGAATATTTTCAAAAAATGGAACCGCTTCGTCGATGGTCATATCCAACACATCTGAAATGGATTTTCCTTTGTATCTAATTTCTAAGGTTTCCCGGTTGAAACGTTTTCCCTGACAACTTTCGCATTCGACATAAACATCGGGTAAAAAGTTCATTTCTATCGTTCGTACTCCCGAACCCTGGCAGGTTTCGCAACGACCACCTTTGACGTTAAAACTAAAACGCCCGGCTTTGTAACCGCGAATCATACTTTCAGAAGTCATCGTAAACAGATTTCTGATTTCGGTAAAGACTTCGGTATAAGTCGCCGGATTCGAACGTGGAGTTCGCCCAATCGGACTTTGGTCAATATCGATGACTTTATCTATATGTTCGAGTCCTTCAATTTTTTTATACGGCTGCGGTTTTTTGACGCCATTGAAATAATAGGCGTTCAAAATAGGGTACAGCGTTTCGTTGATTAATGTCGATTTACCGCTTCCTGAAACTCCGGTTACACAAATCATTTTTCCAAGCGGAATTTCTATCGAAACATTCTTCAGATTGTTTCCGGTAGCGCCACTCAGTTTCAAGGATTTTCCGTTTCCTTCACGACGTTTTTTCGGAATTTCAAACTTCATTTTTCCATTGAGGTAGTGGGCTGTAATGGTATTGGAATTTAGGGTTTCAGCAGGTGTTCCTTTGCTGATAATTTCTCCGCCATATTTCCCCGCTTTCGGACCAATATCAATCACATAATCGGCACGCTCAATCATGTCTTTATCGTGTTCAACTACGATTACGGAGTTGCCAATATCGCGCAATTGTTCCAAGGAATGAATCAATTTTTCGTTATCTCTTTGGTGTAAACCAATACTTGGTTCATCTAAAATATAAAGTACGCCAACGAGTTGTGAACCAATTTGAGTCGCCAGTCGGATACGCTGAGCTTCGCCACCGGAAAGTGATTTCGAGCTTCGGCTTAAAGCCAAATAATCCAAGCCTACATTCATCAAAAAGTCTAATCGATCCTTAATTTCTTTGATTACTTCAGAAGCGATACGTTTTTGTTTATCAGACAGATGAGTGTTTAAATTCTGAAACCATGCTGTTAAATCTGAAATATCCAAATTGCATAATTCGCTAATGTTTTTCTCGTTGATTTTGAAGAAAAGGGCTTCCTTTTTTAAACGAGAACCTTCGCAAACTGGGCATTCCAGTTCATCCATGAATTCCTTTGCCCAACGTTTTATGGTTGTAGAGCCGCTTTCGTCATGTTGGTTTTTGATGAAATGGGAAATCCCTTCAAAATCTATTTTATAATCCCGGGCAACACCCAAATCTTTGGAGTTGATGGTAAATTTTTCTTTTCCTCCATTCAAAATCATTTCCATTGCTTCTGCTGGAATTTTTTCGATAGGATCGGTGATTTTAAAACCATATTTTTCTCCGATAATCTCCAACTGTTTAAAAATCCAGGACGATTTGTATTCGCCTAATGGCGCAAAACCACCCGATTTGATGGATAATTTTGGATTCGGAATGATTTTATGGATATTGATTTCATTTACTGTTCCCAGTCCGTTACAGTGTTCACAGGCACCTTTGGGTGAGTTGAACGAGAATAAATTTGGTTCCGGATTTTGGTACGAAATACCAGTACTTGGACACATTAAATTCCTACTGAAATAGCGAACTTCTTGTGTGTCCTGATCTAAAACGATTAACACATTTTCGCCGTGATGCATGGCGGTATTGATGCTTTCGGATAAGCGTTTTTGGTTGTCTGCAGTATCTTCAACTTGCATTCGGTCTACGACAATTTCGATATCGTGGGTTTTGTAACGGTCTAATTTCATTCCGGGTGTAATATCCAGAATGTCTCCGTTGACACGTACTTTCAGAAAACCTTGTTTGGTTATTTGTTGGAACAATTCGCCATAATGTCCTTTTCTGGCTCGAATTACCGGAGCGAGGATATTGATGCGTTTATTAGTAAAATCTTGTATAATCAGGTCTTTGATTTGTTCATCTGAATACGAAACCATTTTTTCTCCCGTATTGTAGCTGTAAGCATCGGCACCACGGGCATAAAGCAAACGCAGGAAATCGTAAATTTCGGTAATGGTTCCCACGGTAGAACGCGGACTTTTAGATGTCGTTTTTTGTTCGATGGCAATAACAGGCGATAGTCCGTCAATTTTATCCACATCGGGACGCTCTAAACCTCCTAAAAATTGTCTAGCATAAGCCGAAAAAGTTTCTACATAACGACGTTGCCCTTCGGCGTAAATCGTGTCAAATGCCAAAGAGGATTTTCCCGAACCAGAAAGTCCTGTGATAACTACTAATTGCTCACGAGGAATAGAAATATCTATATTTTTAAGATTGTGTACTCTAGCGCCTAAAACTTCAATGGTATTGTCTTTGTCTAACATAATTTTTGCAAAAAAGCAAAGTTACCATTTTGGTTTGTTCTTTCTATAGAACAGTATAGAAGATTGTGTTAAAATCTTTTGGAATCTTTTCAATGTTTTATTCAATAGTCATCGATTTCAATTTGGTACGGTAGGCCTCTAATGCTGCAGATTTAGAGATGAATCCATAATATTTTTCGTCTTTAATCACGGGTAAGAAGGTAGCCTTGGTTTTTTCAAACTTATTCATAACGACTTCCATACTGTTGAAAGGGTAAACAACATCTAATGGCTCAATCATAATCTCTTTAATAAGTGTGTATTTTACTCGGTATTTGTTGAAAATGATTTCTCGAATGTTATTAAAATTAACGATTCCAAGTAGATGATTTTCTTTGTCAACAACTGCAAAATAGGTTTGATTAGAATGAGAGATTAAATCGACTAATTTTTCTAAGTTGTCATCCGGTGAAACGGTAAGGAAATCAGTTTGTATAATCGTATTGGTGTTTAGTGTCGAAAGCACATTGGTGTCTTTATTATTAGTAAAAACATGTCCTTTTTGAGCCAGATTTTTCACATCCATAGAATGTTTTTCAAAACGTTTTGAAATTGCAAAACTGATTGAAGCAACAATCATAAGCGGAACCATAAGGCTGTAACCACCTGTGATTTCGGCAATAAGGAAAATGGCGGTTAGTGGTGCATGAAATAATCCACTTAAGATACCAGCCATACCTACCATGGTGAAATTGCTTATGGGTAAATGAGATAATCCGATTAAATTAATGAATTTTGAAAACACAAAACCAACATAGGAACCTACAAAAAGCGAAGGAGCAAAATTTCCTCCATTTCCTCCTGAACCCAAAGTAATGGAGGTAGCAAAAACTTTCAACATCATGGTACAACCCACAAAGAAGATAAGCACCCAATTGTTGTTTTTAAATTTTTCAAAAAGCGTATTTTCTAATAATTGACCGGGATTATTTTCGGATAATGTTTTGATGCTTTCATAACCTTCCCCAAAAAGTGTTGGAAAAATAAAGATTAATACCGCTAGAATAGCAGCACCAAATAGTGCTTTTTTGTACGGACTTAATTTGATTCGATGAAAAAAGTGTTCGGTTCTTTGGAAATTTCGGGTATAATAAATAGAAATAAAACCGGTTAATACACCAAGCAAAACATAAAATGGGATATTATGATAATTAAAAAGTTGCTGTTGTTTGAAATTTAATAAAACGGTTTCGTCTAAGGTAATAACAGAGACAATGGCACCCGTGGCAGCAGAAATCATAATAGGAGTGAAAGCAGATATGCTAACATCTACCAACAAAAATTCAATAGCAAATAAAACTCCGGCAATAGGAGCGTTAAAAGCTGCTCCAATTCCTGCAGAAACCCCACAACCAATAAGAAGTGTCCGGTCTTTATAGCTTAATCTGTATTTTTGAGCGTAATTAGAACCAAATGCGGCTCCGGTAACTACAATTGGACTTTCTAAACCTGCCGAACCTCCTAAACCAACAGTTAAAGAGCTGGTAATGATATGGGCGTACATTTGTTTTTCGGGGATGATACTGGCTTTTTTGGCTACGGCATATAAAATTTGAGAAGTTCCTTTTTCGATAGTACCACCCAGTACTTTTTTGATGACGAATACCGTTAGCAAAAGTCCGGCAATAGGTAAAACACTATTGATAAAACTCAATTTTAAAATGCCATTGATATAAGTGGCGAAGGAAAAAACCCAGTGGGCGAATGATTTTAAAACAATTACGGCAAATGCTGCACTAATACCCACTAAAATACTCGACAGAAAAATAAACTGTTTTCCGGTTAATATGGATTGTGACCATACGATTATACTGTCTAGTTTAGAAATATATTTTTTGAACATTTTACTATTTTAAATAGGTCAAAATTACTATTATTTTAAGCGAAAGATAAATTTTTCAGGGCTTCTTTTCTGCTTAAAGGCTTTAAGTTATTAACTACAACGTAATATTTCACAGCCTCAGGATTGGTTTTGGCATATTCGCGCAAAGCCCATCCAATGGCTTTTTGAATAAAAAATTCGGCAGAGGATTGATGTTGGTTACAGATACTTTTTAATAATTCAAAATCGGTCTTTTCTTTGTATCCCAATTGAAATAAAATAGCGCTTCGGTTCAACCACATCGAATCAGTATTCGAAAAACGGGAGATAACTGCCGGTATGTTTTGGGGGAATTCCCGTAAATATTCACCCAAAATATATTTGGCGATGGTATCCACACTGTCCCACCAGGAATGGGTAGTAATGAGTTTTTCAATGAATGTAATATCGTCTTTGTGGTATTTTTGGTAAAGTTCTTTGATGATAATTTCAATCCCACAATAATGAAATTCACGTTGTTGTTTTTCGAAAAGAGTTAAACAAATGGCTCTTGCATTAACTCTTACTTCTTCTTGGTTTTGTTTCCAAATAGCTTTTAAAATGTTCCTTCTTTCTGTAGTTTTGATGCCAAAAAAAGGAAACTTATTTTTCATGTATTTCGACATGGCATTGGCATTTTCGGGATTGCTATTTTCTTGAAAAGCAGTTTCTAATGCATGAATAAAACTCATGTTTGGAGTTAGATGTTTGAACGATTTATAATGAGTTTAATTTTTCTTGGGTGTGCAATCGTAAATCTTCAAAAAACACGGTGAATTCCTCTTCAAATTCAATGTAAAAAGTTCTCAGTTCTTCAGCGGCAAATCGCATGTTCGATTGGTTTTTGGTGCGATGATCCATTTGGGTTAATATTTTTTCTATTCCTGTTACACTTTGGTAGCTCAACAACCAATTTTGGTCAATCATATATGGCATCAGCCCTTTGGTTCTTTCAGTTAGAAAATCGGTATTGGCATGTAAGGATTGATAGAAGTGATCCACAAATTCTTCCAGGTTTTCGCCGGAATAGTTGCTCCAGTTTTTGGCTAGGAAATGATCGTAAACAACATCAACGATAACACCGGCATAATGATGGAATTTTTCGTGTAACCGTTGGGTACTTTTTCTAAAAACAGGATGAGCATCCGTATAGGTGTCGATTGCTCTATGCAAGATGATTCCTTTTTGGATGTCTAAAGGAAATTCAGCAAAGTGTTTGCCTCGAATCCCATCGGCCATAAAGTTGCCGATTTTTATCAAGTCATTGTCTCCGGAAAGATAGATGTGTGCTAGAAAATTCATATCTTGAGGCTTGCTGGTTTTCAAAGATACAAGATTCAAAGTTCAATCAATGCAAAGGGAAATTACTTTTCTTTAAAAACTTTGCCACTTTGCGACTTTACGACATACAACTTTTTTATATTTGTCAACAATTTAAAATTTATACTTCATAATTTAAAATAATTTTTCAATGACTTTAATAAAATCGATATCGGGAATTCGAGGTACAATAGGTGGTAAAGTAGGGGATAACCTTACTCCGGTTGATGCAGTTAAATTTGCTTCGGCTTACGGAACCTGGCTAAAAAACAGCAATGGAAAGGATAATAAGAATCTAAAAGTTGTCGTAGGACGTGATGCCAGAATTTCTGGACCAATGATTCATAATTTAGTGGTAAACACTTTGATTGGTTTGGGAATTGATGTGATTGATTTGGGACTTTCTACAACACCAACAGTTGAAGTTGCCGTTCCTTTGGAAAGTGCCGACGGAGGAATTATTTTGACGGCTTCTCACAATCCAAAACAATGGAATGCTTTGAAATTATTGAATGCCGATGGAGAATTCTTAAATGGGGTTGAAGGAGAAAAGATTCTTCAAATTGCTGAAGCGGAAGCATTTGATTTTTCAGACGTGGATAGTTTGGGTGAAATCGTTATTAATGATGCCTATATGGATATTCATATTGACGAAGTGTTAAACTTACCTTTGGTAGACGTTGAGGCGGTAAAAGCGGCGAAATTTAAAGTGGTTGTGGATGGAGTAAATTCTTCCGGGGGTATTATTATCCCAAAATTATTGGAATTAATGGGTGTTGAAGTAGTGAAATTATACTGTGAACCCAACGGTCATTTTCCCCATAATCCGGAACCGTTAAAAGAGCATTTGACAGATATATCTGAATTGGTGGTTTCCGAAAAAGCAGACTTAGGAATTGTAGTAGACCCGGATGTAGACCGTTTGGCATTTATGTGTGAAGACGGTGAAATGTTTGGAGAAGAATACACTTTGGTGGCTTGTGCAGATTATGTGTTGAGCAAAACTCCGGGAAATACGGTTTCGAATATGTCATCTTCCCGAGCTTTACGTGATGTTACAAAAAAGCATAATGGAAGTTATGAAGCAAGTGCTGTAGGTGAGGTGAATGTAGTAGATTTAATGAAAAAGAACAATGCCATTATTGGTGGAGAAGGAAACGGTGGAATTATCTATCCGGAATCGCATTACGGAAGAGACAGCCTGGTTGGAGTGGCGCTGTTTTTGACACATTTGGCCAACAAAAAAATGAGAGTTTCGGCTTTGCGTGCTTCGTATCCGGAGTATTACATGAGTAAAAACAAAATTGAATTGACTCCACAAATTGATGTGGATGCCATTTTGGTAGCGATGACTGAGAAATACAAAAACGAAGATATTACTACCATTGACGGAGTGAAAATTGATTTTGCCGATGAATGGGTTCATTTGAGAAAATCAAATACAGAACCGATTATCCGTATTTATACTGAAGCGCCTTCTCAAGCACAAGCTGATGCTTTGGCTTTGCGAATTATAGATGAAATTAAGACAGTTGCCGGAATTTAAGAAGCATAGTTTTAAATCATAAAAAACAAAACCCTTTCAAAATCAAATTTGAAAGGGTTTTGTTTTTTATGATTGAGTCCTGTTTTAAAATATCGATATATTAAATTCCTTTATATTCATATTGTAATGGTAAAATAATTGGATTTGCTTCTTTTATACCATGTTTATTTAGAATCGGCATTAATGTTTGTCCAAACTCATTGAACTTTTGTGCATTTTCCCAAATATCCACTATTTTCAAACCTTTTTCAGCCGGAGCACCTGCGTGATGTAATAATCCTTTTGGATTTTCAAAACCGGCAGCACGAAGCTCTTGCCATATTTGATTATAACTCTCCGATGTCATTTCAGGGAAATCAAATTGAACCATAATTTTTTCCTTGTTTTCCATTTTGTTAATATTTATTTTTCTACTCGTTTGGCTTTTCGAGGACGCCCCGTTTTTAAAGTGACTTCTGGTCTCCACTTTAGAATGTAATATAAAAATACGAATATTTTATTTAAATATTTGAAATACAGTTAAATATGTGTGTTTTTTGTTTGGTTTTTTATTCGTAAATAATATTTTTTTTAATAAAATAGTGTTAACTGAAAAAATTAAAATAATGGCAGATAATAACGCGGAATTTTTAAGAAATAGGAATTTCAAAAACGGATATTAAATCGATAAGGATTGTAGTAAACCAAAGTTTTGATAAAATAAATTTTGAATTTGAAATTTGAAAAAGGAACAATAGTAAATAAGAAACCCTTTCAAATTTGATTTTGAAAGGGTTTTGTTTTATTGATTAAAGAAAAAATCTATTTATGCTTTTTTTCGATGCTTCCATCTTTTGTGTGTCCAGAAATAATATTCCGGAGCTTCATGAATTTGTTTTTCGACTTCTTGAATGTATCGATGGGTAATATCAAAATTTGGAATTGATTTAGCGTCATCTGTAATAGGAATTAAAGTGGCTTCATAGTACCCCCTTTTTACTTTTTTGACTTTGACAAAAATAACATTGAGGTCGTATTTTTTAGACAGCATTTCGGGGCCTGTGTGAACCGGAATTTCGATACCCATAAAAGTATCCCAATGAAAAATCCGGTCTGATTTTGGAGATTGATCGCTCACGAGCCCGTAAACAGAGAGATTTTTTTCTTTTTGATTTTGAGAAATCAACGGAATAGTTTTACTGGTCATCACGAGCTGGGTGTTGTATTTAGAGCGAATGTCGCGGACTAATTTATCAAAATATTTATTGGCTATTTTTTTATAAACTCCAATTCCTTGATAACTTATTTTTTGGTTTAGTGTTATCAACCATTCCCAATTGGCATAATGGGAAGCCAAAAGCATGATGCTTTTTTCTTTTTTTTCGAATTCTTTTATCAATTCAATGTTGGTGATGACAAATCTTTTGTTCATTTCTTCAGAAGAAATAGTCAGGGTTTTTACCATTTCGAGAAACATATCGCACATATGTTGGTATGATTTTTTTTCAATGAGTTTGCGTTCCTGATCACTGAGATGGGGTAGTGCCATGGCCAAATTTTCCTGAACCGTTTTTTTACGATACCCCACGATATAATATACAAAAAAGTATAGAATATCTGATAGGAAATAAAAAAGTCGAAAAGGAAGAATAGAAATCAACCAAAGTAAAGGGAAAGCTATGATGAAAACCAGAAATTGCATGCAGTATTTTTTTTGCAAATATAGGCCAAAAATGAATATCCATATAATTTTAAAGAGACGCTAATTGATGTAGGAGAATCACTATATTTACAATTCACTTTAAAAAGTTTATATGAATACATTTTTGATAGCCATCATTGTGGCAAATGTACTGATGAGTTACAAAGGCTTTAATGATCTTTCATTTTTTAGAAAATATGAATTTCATATGGGGAGTATTCGATCAGGAGAACAAATCCGGATTTTAACTTCGGCATTTCTTCATGCAGATATTGGCCATTTAGTGTTTAATATGCTTACCCTTTATTTTTTTGCACCGGTGGTGATAGATTATTTGGGTAATTTTTCATTTGTGATTATTTATTTTGGGAGTTTAATTTTCGGAGGTCTGTTGACTGTTGTGTTTCATAAGCACGATTATAATTACAGGGCTATTGGGGCTTCTGGTGCTGTAACCGGAGTTTTGTATTCGGCTATATTATTGCGACCTGATATGATGTTGGGAATCTTTTTTATCATTCCGATGCCAGCTTACCTTTTCGGGATTTTGTATTTATTGTATTCTATTTACGGAATGAAAGCCAAGAATGACAATATAGGGCATACGGCTCATTTTGGTGGCGCCATGGGAGGTTATTTGATTACTTTGATAAGTAATCCTCATTTGTTTGCAGAACATACGTTATTGGTTGTGTTGCTTGCGATTCCAATTGTAATTCTTTTTGTGATGGAGAAGATGGGGAAAATTTAATGGCATAACTTTTGAAAGAATTCTACAACAAAACTATCAAAAATTGGATAAGATGAAAAAAGTTGGGATAATGCTATTTATGTTGTTTATGACGGCATCATATGCACAAGAATCAAAACAAATACCACAAATTAGTGTAACAGGTGAAGGGAAAATTAAAGTAGTCCCTGATCAGGCGACCCTGACAGTTACTGTTGAGACTAAAGGAAGTAATGCGAAAGAGGTAAAGAAGCTAAATGATGAACAAACAGAATCTGTTTTGAAATTGCTAAAGAAAATGAATTTGCCGACTACCGATTATAAAACGCAACGAGTGTCGTTGAATCCGCAATATGATTATGAAAAAAAGAAAAATACATATAATGCGCAGCAAACTATCGAAATCGTATTGAAAGATTTATCTAAATATGATGAATTAATGGAGGGAATTGTAGAAAATGGTATTAATAGAATTGATAATGTAGTTTTTCAATCTTCAAAGTTGACGCAATATCAATCGGAAGCCCGAAAAATGGCTATGAAAGATGCTAAATGGAAAGCGGAAGACTATGTGACTGTTTTAGGTCAAAAGCTAGGACGGGCCATAACAATTTCAGATAATTCTCAAACGTATTATCCGCAACCGGTATTTGCTTCAATGAGAAAAATGGAAATGAGTGATAAAGCCACTCCAAGAGAAACATTAGCGATGGGAGAGATTACTATTACGGCTAATGTAAGTGTCAATTTCGTTTTAGAATAAAAAATACACCACATTTAAATTTAAAAAAAATATCCTGACTTGTTCTTAGAATGAGTCAGGATATTTTTTAGTAGATTTTGTGATAACTGATGGCTGTTTCTGATCCCTGATCCTTCTATTAATGATGAAAGTTTGTCTAAATTTAGGATAAAAAAAAACGCTGCATTTTATTACAGCGTTTTGGTGGGGAGAGCAGGATTCGAACCTGCGAAGTTTTCACAGCAGATTTACAGTCTGCCCTCGTTGGCCGCTTGAGTATCTCCCCATAGCCTTTGAGTATTGTGCTTTGTTGTTCTAAGCGGTTGCAAATATAGAAACTGTTTTGATGTTTCCAAACTAATTTTTGAATTAATTTTAAGATATTTTTTAATCGATTGGTATTGAATAAAATAAAAAAATCTCCACTAGGGAGATTTTTTATTTTTGGTTGAAGTAAAACCTTATTTAGCTAATAGTTCAATGATTTTTGCTCTAAGTTCGGCTCCTCTTAGATCTTTAGCGACCACTTTTCCGGAAGCATCAAGAATAAAAGTTGCAGGAATAGATTCTACTTGGTATTGCGCTGCAATAGGTTCTTCCCATGATTTTAAATGGGAAACTTGTGTCCAAGTTAACTTGTCTTTTGCAATAGCTTCTTTCCATTTGGCAACATCTTTGTCTAAAGAGACTCCAACAATGTTAAGGCCTTTGGAATGTAATTCGTTGTAAATGGCTACCACATTCGGATTTTCTTTTCTACATGGTCCACACCATGAAGCCCAAAAATCTACAATGGTAACTTTACCTAAGCTCTCTTTTAATGAAATTATTTTTCCATCAGGGTTAGGTGCCGAAAAATCTGATCTTCATTTAGTGCTTCCTGCAGCAGGTACCGGAGCTCCTGCAGCAGGATTTTTCATTTCAGCAAGTTTTGTTTTGATTGCTTTTCCTGGCTTAGTGTTTTTCAAAGATTCGTCTAAGCTATTGTATAAAGATTCTGATTTTTTTGCATCCATACTAGGGTCATTAGTCATTCCTTGAATGATTAAAGCACTAATAAAAGATTTTGGATGAGTTTCAGCATAGGTTGTATATTTTGCTTTTGCAACTGTACCAACTTCTTCTTGGATTTTAGAATATTCATTCATCAATTTATTAATTACAGCGGTGTCTTTTGTTTGTTGCGCTGTATTCATTGCTTGCATGTTTTGTTTTTGGAAATCCATTACTTTCTTTTGGATTCCTTTAATTTCCTCATTGAATTTCACATACTCATCATTATTGTAAGTACCTGAAATTTTTGATTTTTGGATGCTGTCTTTGTCAATTTCAATTGTAATTTCTCCGCTTTCCAAGATAAATGGTATTTTACCATTAGCAGCTTCCAATTGAAGAGTGTGGAAAGAAGGTTCAGTAACTTTTCCTTTAATTTCAAATTTTCCGTTTTCAACTTTTACAGTATCAACAGCGATCAATCCCATACCATTGGCATCTTGCGTTTCTAGGATGATTGTTTTTCCGTTTTCGATTCCTTTGGCAGTTCCAGTAATTAAATATTCTCCGTCTTTAACTTTGTTGCAAGAAAATAAAACAACTGAAGCTGATAGTAATAAAATTATTTTTTTCATTATTAATTAATTAGTTAATTTAGTTATGGAACAAAAGTATTTAAAAAAAATATAGCTTTTATAATTAAAAAACCTAAAATTTTGTTATAGTTTTTATTTTTTTTTACTATAAACAATAGGCTATTGCAAGTTATCAGGCATAAAAAAAGCACCCTTTTTAGAGTGCTTCGTAAATAAATTAATTAATTGGAAAATTAATCTTGATTGATTGTTTTTCTCCAAGTAAATGAATTCAAAATATGTCTTTTTGCAAATCTTCCAGGAGAATCTGCGTTTACCATTTTTACATAAGTTGCTTTAGGAACACTGATGTATTCGTAAACACTTCCGTTGGAGAAATTGATGATCAATCGGCCTTCAACAAATTTATAATCTGTAATGGTAGAAGTGGCAATTGTTTCAGTATACTCCGGTAAATTTTGTTTAATAGTCTCAGGATTGATGCTCACTAAAAAATGATAAGCTTCAATAATTTTTTTACTATTTTCTTCTGCAGCTTTTAATCCGGCTTCGTCTCCTTGAAATTTATCAGGATGCGCTTCTTTCATCGCATTACGATAGATGGTTTTTAAATCTTTTAATTCTGCAGTTTTATCTACATTTAGTAGTTTGCGGTATTCAACTATTTTTTTCATAAATCTATAGGTAACTACTTGTCTTTTAATATGAAATCAATTTAATATGATTTCAAAATCAACAAATTTTTTGCAAAGGTACACTTTTTTTTAAGTTTTTACTTTATCCTAAAAAAAAAATAAAAAAATGATTTTTTGCTAGTTAACGCCTATAATTCAGCGCGGATTATTGTTCGGGTTTATTGTTTGCTTTGTCAAAATTTTTGGATTTTTTCGGATATTTTTTATAACTGATGTCGCTGGGATTTTCAATTACTGATTTTATGGTAATCCAATCGCCAACAGCGTGTTTGGCCAGAACCATTTTATAATCTAAAAGAAATTCACCACAAAAAAAATTGTTGTTTTCATCTTTTTCGATAATCCCTGTAAAAATTCCTTTTTGCAGTCTGTTTTCTTCTGAAGCTTTAGTCATGATTGATTTCTATTTATAGAATTGGAATGCAAAGTTAGTCAATTATTTTCTGGCCTGGTGGTGTTTTATGGATTCTCATTACCTTTGTTTCCATGAAAAAAATATTTCGTCCCAGTCCCAATTCTTTTAAAAACACTTTTTGCGTATTTCAAGAAGTTGATAAAAATGCTTTGGAAGGCTTAGAGGCTCAATTTCAAAGTAAATCGGGAAGTGCTTATTATTATACTGAAATGGGGATGTATCGATTGTCAAATCATTGGGGAAGATTGGCTAATAGTAAATGGAGATTAGAACCTATGGAGCCCGAAACAGCATCCAGGTTTAAACTGGGTTTTGCACTCTGGGAATCTTTTTATTCGGATAATGCGGATGAGGAATTGTATTATTTAGAAGTCAATTATGTAAAAAATACGGTCAATTATCAACATAAAAATAACCCTGATTACGATAATAAAGCAGTGCTTCGAACCAGTTTTGAAACCACTAAACGAATCAAACAAATTCGAAATCTTTTTAATCTGACTTCATGGGCTAAATATTTTGATTATGATGATTTGGATCTATTGCGTAAAAAGATAATTGATGAGCTGATTTTTACAAACAAAACACTTGAGGAAATAAAAAGAGAAGTAGTTTAATCCGTTGGGTCTAATTAGTCTTTTGGAATTATATTTATTAAATTATCTACGGTTATTGGCTTGGAAATATATCCTAAAACATCCGGATATATTTTGGATTTGTTTCTGTCTTCTAAAGCAATAGAGGAGCTTACGATATAAATTATCATTTTTTTATTAATTCTTGACTTTAATAATTCTAATGATTCCAGAAATTCCCAACCATCCATAATAGGCATATTGATGTCTAAAAGAATAATATCTGGAGGCAAGAAGTTATGGTTAGTGGCCGTATTTTGGATAAAATCAATGGCTTCCTTGCCGTTTTTAAAAGAATTTACAACCGAAAACAATCCCGATTTTTCGATTATTTTATTTATAATGATTTGATAAATAGGATCATCGTCGATAACCCAGATTGTTTTTTGTATCATCGAATATAGATTTTAAAACTTGTTCCTATGTTGGGTTCACTTTCCACAACAATTTGTCCTCCCATGGCATCTATTTGATTTTTTGTTATAAAAAGTCCAATTCCTTTAGAGTCTGGATGATTGCTGAATGTTTTATACATACCAAATATTTTATCGGCATTTCGCTCAAGATCAATGCCAATTCCATTGTCTGAAATTTGAAGTATATTATGATTGTTTTCCTGATACCATTCTATAGAAATTAATGGTTTTCGTGCAGGATTTTTATAGCGTATCGAATTAGAAATAATATTGTACAGAATGCTTTCCAGATAAGCCGGATTGTAGTTGACCATTATGTCGTTAGGCAGGTTTATTGAAAAAGAGACTTCGTTGACGGCTATTTGTTTTGAAAGTAAACTTTGCACAATTCCGATATACTGTTTGAGGTTTAAAGGTTCGGATACCAAATCGACATTCGTTCTGATGTTGATTACGTCATTCAAATGGGTCATTGTTTCATTTAATGAACAAGAAACTGATTTTAATAATTGTATCATCTCATTTTGTTCTTCTTCAGACTCTGATGATTCAATTAAATTCATAATAGAGGCAATGTTACTGGTATGGGAACGCAGGTTATGCGAAACGATATAAGAAAAATTAAGTAATCGTTTGTTTTGTTCTGTGACTAAATGGAAAGAATCATTTAAATCTTTTTCAGCTTCTTTTGCTTTAGTGATGTCAATCATTATTCCGCGTAAGCTCACCGCTTTTTCATCTTCTAAAACCACATTTACAATATCTCTCAGCCAGATAATGGAGCCATTTTTTGCAATCATTCGATATTCAAAATCATGGTTTAATTTTTCATTTGTTTTCGTAACACAATAATTAATGGCCCATTCTCTATCATCAGGATGGATGTGATCCGACCAAAACGTTGTACTGGCCATCCATTCCTCGGGAGTAAATCCTAATATGTCCACTACTTTTTCGCTGATGAAGGTAAAACAAAAATTTTCGATTTCGCATTCCCAAACAATTCCGTCTATGGTATTAATTAGTGATTCGATGCGTTGTTTTGTAGTAAGGATATCTTTTTCAGCGGCTTTACGTTGGGTGGTGTCTTCCCTTGAGACAATAATCCTTTCAAATGATTTTTTATACCCCCGAATCACATTCCATCTTAAATCCACATTTCGAAGTTCTCCTGTTGCATTTATTATTTTGGAGTCATAAATAAATTGTTTTTTCTCTTGGGTTATGGCAATCAAATGTTGAATAATTGCTTCTTTTGAATTAGAATCATATATTTTGAATCTATTTTGGATTATTTCTTCTTTGGTTTTGACTTTGTAAAGTTTGAGACAGGCATTATTAATGTTGATTATTTTGATTAAAGAAACACATTTGTCTATAACTTCGGGATGTTGTTTTAGATAGTCGTATACCGTTTCATTATCCTTATCTATGAGATTTAATGCAGCCAGATAATTTTTAGTTTCTGAAAAATCTTCTTCGCTTAGTGGGAGCGGAGAATCCTCGAATAAACTTTTAAACCGGGTTTCGGTTTTTATAAGCAATTCCTCGGCTTTCTTTTTTAAAGTAATATCTTCAATGATGGCTATATGGGAACTTGCTTTTTCGTTCGCTTTCCATAATGGGGATACATTTGTATTGGCCCAAATAATTTCGCCTGATTTTGTAAAATATCTTTTTTCTAAAGAATATTCCCGAATTTTCCCTTCCTTTAATTGGTCTAATTTTTTTAATCCTTCTTTTAAATCATCGGGGTGAGTTAGAGTGACAATGTTTTCATGTTTTATTTCTTGCTGGGAATACCCGAGCATTTGGCAAAACTTTTGGTTGGTTTCAATTAAATTCCCGGAATAGGAATCGATATGGGCAATTCCGACAGCTGCCTGATCAAAAATAGCCTCAAATATTATTTTAGAATTTAAAAGCTTTTTGGTTTGCATATTTACCAAAGTATTCAATTCTTCAGGAATTTTTAAAAAGGTATAAATCAAAAATCCAAAAAGTGTAGCTATAATCAAGCCCATTAATCCAAGAACTAAAAGAGGGTAATATAGGTGAAATGGATTTAATGGGATGAGATGTATGGTCCAATCTCCATCCGGTATATAAATTGACAAATCATTTTTTCGGGAAAACTCTTTTTTAACGGGTAGATAGAAAATGTCTTTTTGGGTAGCGGAATCTTTCTTAGAAAACTGAAAATAGTACTTTGAAGCATTAATATTATTTATCCCCGAAGATTTTAATAAGCGTTCTAATTTAATAACAACTGCCGAAAATCCCCAAAAAATATTATTCCTAAAAATAGGAAGTCGGCCTACAATTCCGATACCTCCCTGTTTTAATCGTAAAGGGCCTGCAAAATACATCTTTTTACTTTCAATAGATTTTAAGGCTTCATTTCTAAGATGTGGAGTAGTTAAGATATTTAAATTTAAGGCCTGTTTGTTCCCTTTTATGGGATAAATGTATTTTACAATTCCTTTAGGGACCAATTGCACGGCACTGATACTATTGTTGGATTCTAAGAGTGTTTTTCCGACAGTGTTAAAGTTTTTAGGGGCACCATTGTCATTTATGGTTAATGCGAGTGTTAGGGTAACGGTGTAGCAATTTTTAATGGTTTGTTCTATATTCTGATGAATAACATGGAGAATATTGTTCATTTCCTGTTGTTCTTCTTTTACGATGAGTTGGTACTGTTGAAATACAGTTATAACGGTAATGAAAACTAAAATTAGGAAAGTTAAAAAACCGGATTTTTCAGGCCTGTTTATAAACCAATTAATAAATTTAATTTTTTTAAGAATACTCATTCAGCATTTTTTTTCAGTAATAATTGAATTATTAATTTTGAACGTAAAAATATGAAATAGATTACGTTTAGAAGAATTATTTTTGTTTAATAAAACGTAAAATGAGTTAAATATTTTAAATAAAAAACAATCTTATTCTGAATAAATAAAACGAACTTTGTGAACGTTTCAAATGGAATGATTGATTTTTAAGAAGTATATCAACATAACTATGAGTAGGAATAACGAAAAGAACATAAAAAAGCACAACGATAAGTTGCACAAAGCCCAGGATAAAAAAAAGCAGGCAGAAATAAACCGAAAAGAAAAGCTGAAACAAATCGCAAAAAAGTTCAACGAAAGTAAATCTTCAGAAGAGAAATAAAAACGATTTATGGAAAACAATAAATTTAGTGAACTTAAAAGTGGAGTTCAGGAAATCATAGATTTAATTGCTGAAAAAAAAGCAAAAGACGCTAACAATAAATTAGTGGAAGTGAGTGAGGAATTAGACGAATTACTTGATTTTGCCGAAGAAGATGCCGATTTAATTGAAATCAGTAAATACCAGGTATTGTTGAACCAGTTGCATCAACGAATCATTGCGTTAAACGGTCAGGCCTAAGTTCCAGAAATAACATTTATGAAATGAATACAGCAATTTGTTATTGCGGTTTGGATAAAAAATTTCAGGATTGTTGTGAACCAATTATCAAAGGAATTCAAAAAGCACCAACTGCCGAAGCTTTGATGCGTTCCCGTTATTCCGCTTTTGCCACACATGCCGCCGATTATCTGGTAGCAACGACCCATGTTTCACAAAGGAAATACCATTCAAAATCGGATATTTTAAATTGGGCAGTCAGTAATCAATGGAAGAAACTCGAAGTCATTCATGCTACCGAAAATACTGTAGAGTTCAAGGCCTATTACATAGACAACCAGTTAATCAATCATATTCATCATGAGTTTTCAAATTTTATATTCGAAAACGGGGATTGGTATTATGTGGATGGTGAGTTTTACTAGTTTTTAACTAAAAATTAGTAAACGTTTGCTTGAAGGACATTTTAAAATGGCGTAAATTTATTTTCTATGAAAAAGGAAAATAGAAAAGGATTTTATTTCAAGCAATACGAAGCGCCATTTCAATCTCCGTTTGAGAGACTCTTTGGGATTTTCAAAGAATTAATCACACATACTTCAGGAGATTTTGATGAAGCGATAGATTGGTTACGCGAATTGGATAAGGAATACAAACTCACCGATGAGCATTATACCATAGATGATTTCATCGAAGATTTAAAGAAAAAAGGATACATTCGGGAAGAACTCAAAGATGATGGTACTCCTGGATTAGGCATTACTGCCAAAACCGAACGCGCTATCCGGCAACAAGCCTTAGATACTATTTTTGGTAATCTAAAACGTGCCGGAAGCGGAAATCACAAAAGTAAACACACCGGAAATGGGGATGAACATACCGGGGAATTTCGGGAATTTCATTTTGGGGATGGATTGGAAAGAATCTCCCTGACCGAAAGTTTGCGCAACGCCCAAATCAATAATGGAGTGTCCGATTTCAGGCTTACCGAAAATGATTTGGTCGTCGAAGAAACCCAATACAAATCCCAAATGAGTACGGTGCTGATGATTGATATCAGTCACAGCATGATTTTGTACGGAGAAGACCGCATCACGCCGGCCAAAAAAGTGGCCATGGCTTTGGCTGAATTAATTACTACCCGTTATCCAAAAGACACATTGGATATTTTAGTTTTTGGCAATGATGCATGGACGATTGCCATCAAAGATTTACCGTATTTAAAAGTCGGGCCTTTTCATACCAATACGGTAGCCGGTTTACAACTCGCCATGGATATTTTACGCAGAAAGCGAAATACCAACAAACAGATTTTCATGATTACCGATGGTAAGCCAAGTTGTGTCCGTGAAAAAGACGGCACATATTACATGAACAGTAATGGTTTGGATCAATATATAGTCGATAAATGTTACACCCAGGCGCAACAGGCCCGAAAATTACATATTCCCATAACCACTTTTATGATTGCCCGTGACCCTTATTTGCAAAAATTTGTCAACCGTTTTACCGAAGCCAATCAAGGAAAAGCGTTTTACACCGGATTAAAAGGATTGGCAGAAATGATTTTCGAGGATTATGAAACCAATCGTAAGAAAAGGATAAAGTAGTGTTCAGTTATTCAGTAAACAGTATTCAGGGAAGTTCAATAAAAGTATTCAGAAAGAATTAAATTTATTAAGAATATAGATTTCTGCGATTTCTTAAATCTGTGTTCCGTAAAAAAACAATATATAATTCAATAGGATGAAAAACATAAACACACTCGGGGAACTCAAAAAATCAGGATACGTTTCCAAAAGTATCAAAGACGAATTGCGTGCTAATCTCAGGGCTAAGATAAAATCCGGACAGCCTACTTTTCAAGGGGTTCATGGTTTTGAAAATACCGTAATTCCGGAATTAGAGCGGGCTATTTTATCGCGTCATAACATCAATTTATTGGGTTTGCGTGGTCAGGCCAAAACGAGATTGGCCAGAAAGATGGTGGAATTACTGGACGAATACATTCCGTATGTGAGCGGTTCTGAAATCAATGATGATCCGTTCCATCCGATTTCCCGTTTTGCCAAAGACACCATTGCTGCCAAGGGAGATGAAACTCCCATTTCGTGGTTGCACCGAAGTGACCGTTTCTATGAAAAATTAGCCACTCCGGATGTTACCGTTGCCGATTTGATAGGTGATGTAGATCCCATAAAAGCGGCCAATTTAAAATTGTCGTATGCAGATGACCGCGTGATTCATTTCGGAATGATTCCGAGAGCCAATCGCTGTATTTTTGTCATCAACGAATTACCGGATTTACAGGCCCGTATTCAGGTGGCTTTATTCAATATTTTGCAGGAAGGCGATATCCAAATCCGAGGGTTCAAGTTGCGGATGCCGCTCGATATGCAGTTTATCTTTACGGCAAATCCTGAAGATTATACCAATCGGGGCAGTATTGTAACACCTTTGAAAGATAGAATCGGTTCGCAAATTTTGACCCATTATCCCGAAAGCATCAAAATTGCCCGAACCATTACAGAGCAGGAGGCCAAACTAGACGCAGCACAAAATGATATGGTTTACGTGCCTTCATTGGCCAAAGATTTATTGGAACAAATTAGTTTTGAAGCCAGGGAAAGCGAATATATTGACCATAAAAGTGGGGTGAGCGCACGATTGAGTATTACGGCTTATGAAAATTTAGTGAGCACCGCTGAACGTCGGGCGTTAAAATTGGGTGAGGAGAAAACCACTTTGCGTTTGTCTGATTTTATGGGAATTATTCCTTCGATTACAGGGAAAGTAGAGCTGGTGTATGAAGGAGAGCAGGAGGGAGCTGCAATTGTGGCACAAAATTTAATTGGTTCTGCCATTCATACTTTTTTTCCGGCTTATTTTCCAAAAATTGAAAAACTGGAAAAGCAAGGGGAGAAAACACCTTATACCGATATTGTCGAATGGTTTTTTGCCGAAAGCGGTTTTGAATTATTGGATGATTGTTCCGATGAGGAATACCAAAGAATCATCGGTAGTATTGTTCCGCTGGAAATTTTGATTAAAGAATACCAACCGCAATTGACCAAAGAAGATAAATTTTTTATGAAAGAATTTATTCTTTGGGGCTTGGTGGAATATAAAAAACTGAGTAAAGACCGGATTTCCGAAGGGTATCAGTTCAAGGATATTTACGGCAGTTTTATCAGTAAATTATAAATTTAAAAAAGGTTTGGATTCATTTCTAAACCTTTTTTTATAAAAAGCCTTTACTAGTTTTAATTAGCCTACCTTGTCCCGTTGATTGTATTTCCGGTCAATACAATTGCTATGGAAAACAGTTTTGAGGATTTGATTGCTACGTTTATTGAAAACAAAGTGGGGATATCTGAACATTTTTTGAGTGCTGATTTGGCTCATAATTTAAAGCAAAACTTAATTGTTTTAAACCAGAATAGCTTATTGCAGTCGGCAGGGATGGGTAATTCGGAGAAACTTTCTTATGATGGTGCCATTCGAAGTGATTCTATTTATTGGCTGGATAAAAAACACAATAATGCTTTTGAAAATGAATTCTTCACCCAAATAGAAGCTTTTATTTTGTATCTGAATACTACTTGTTATGCCGGAATAACGGGGTATGAGTTTCATTATTCGTTGTATGAATCGGGGGATTTTTATCTCAAACATCTCGATCAATTCAAAAATAATCCCAGTCGAAAATACTCCATGATTAGTTATCTAAATGCCAATTGGGAAATTAATGATGGGGGAGAATTGGTCATTCATCAATTGGAAAACAATCAAAAAATTAGCCCAAAACAAGGGAAAACAGTGTTTTTTAAAAGTGACGAACTGGTTCACGAAGTTTTGGTTACGCAAAAGATAAGAATGAGTATTACGGGATGACTGAAAAGTGAATAAACAGAGCAAGTATTCTATTTTACTTTTTTATTCTTTTTGTTCTGAATGGCCTCTTTTAAGTTGGCCAGTTTGAATTGCCAATCAGTCAGATTTTGAGTGTAAATCTCCCGGTATTTCGCAATGATGATTTGGTGCTTTTGTTGGAATGCGTCATTCATTTCGTCATTCAGCATTCCATCTCGAAATATTGTCTCAAAATTAAAAACATTCCCTGCCAAATTCCTATAATCCGGAATTAAATCCTGTTGCAATTTTGAGTGAATTAACGGTTTAATTTCGTTGTTGTAAAAAGCTATGGCAGTTTCGTTTATGGCTAATCCTTTTTCTGTCCAGTGGTTGTTTTCACATTCGTTTTCATAGCGATAAAAATCAGAAATCAATTTATCCGAAAACCAATCTGGGAGTGTAATATTAGGTTGGATAGCTTCTTCGGGATAATTCGGATTGGATTGTATTTGTGAATTCGGAATTATCGATGAATTAAACAAATACCACTCGGAATCCATAATTAAATAAATCAATTTCCGGGTTTTGAGTTTAGCCAACCAGGTTCTGTACCGAACTGGACTTTTAGGAAAAAGCCCCGGATCAATAACCATTTTGCGTACTTTATTTCCTATTCTCACCTGTAAAACGGGAGCGACATGATACCCCCAATCGATTTTTCCGTTTGGGGACAACTCTTTTTTATCATTGAAAGAAATAAGTTTCCGACTGGATGTAGAATAAATCACAGGAGCAAATGCCCAAATTTTGGCGCATCTTATCCCTTTAGATTCCAATAGCAAACTGATGTAATGAGAAATATTATGGCAATTGGCTTGTTGATACCCAAAAGGTATTCCGGAAAGTATGATTTCCTGAAAAAGAGCATTCGCCTTATCTTGATTTACAATGGAAGCTTTTCTGGCCGTTAAAAGAGGATGTTTTTTTTTGATAATAGTTTGTTTTTTATTTATATAACCGGAATCACATCCACTTCTACTTTAATTTTATGCTCCCCTGAACTGAATATAATTCCTTTTAGTGGCGAAACATCTGCAAAATCCCTACCGTATGCCGTAACAATATGTCTTTGTTGCGGAATCATATTGTTGGTGGGATCAAATTCGCACCAGCCCATTTCTGGAATATAAACCGATATCCAGGCGTGGGAGGCATCCGAGCCTTCCAGTTTGGGTTTTCCTTTTGGAGGAAGCGTTTCGATATAGCCACTCACATATCTAGCCGGAATTCCAACACTTCTCAGAGAGGCAATAGCCAGATGGGAAAAATCCTGACAAACACCTTTTCGTTCTTTCAAGACTGTTTTCAGGGGCGTATTTACATTGGTGGCACCCGATTTGAATTGAAATTCGGTAAATATTTTTCGTATCAAATTCAATACCCCTTCAAAAAGAGATTCCTCGGGAATCAGACAACTTTCGGCAAATGCAATTATTTCTTCATCCCAGCTTATATATTGACTGGGTAATTGATATAGTAGCAATTCTGCTTTTAGTGTCTGATCGCTGTCGATTTTGAGTTTAGCCTCATTGCAACTGATTGGATTAAGCGGTTGTACCGTCTCATGCAACACTTCAATATCACTGGATACCAATACTTTCAATTGGGTATGCGCTTGGTGTATAGAGAAATAATGTTGAATATTTCCAAAATAATCCACTCTACTATAAATTTTTGAAGGTTTCGGTTCGATGTCTATTTTAAAATTACTGCAAATTTGTTTCGACGAATTTTTAGGTTGCAAACACAATACACTTTGGTAATTATGCACCGCATTTACATAAGTATAAAAAGTTTGATGTTTTAATTTATATTTCATCAGAATTTATATTTTCTAAGGTGTCTAAAATAGAATGTTGTATCACAGAATGGTTAAAATATAAACTGGCCAGGTTGTTTGATACTTTTGAGGTAAGTTGAAATACTTTAGCCAATGTTTTATCAAGTTCGGCACGAAACAGGCTGTCTTCATCAAACTGTACCAATTGTTCCGCATCGATTAATTTAACTAAAGTACTGGCTTCCAAAGCTGATTTTTCGGCAATACTCAATCGGTTGGGTTCCTGTGATTTGGGTAATTTTGATAAGAAGTAAGAAAGTGTATCCAGTAAATAGGTTAAGGTATAAGGCAGGTTTTTTTCTAAAAAGACCATATTTATAACTGCTTTCAAACTCAAATGCGATTTGTACAGATTCCTGTATTGAGTCAGTAAATTGTGATTTTCCAGAATAGCCTCCATCAAAACATTTTCGACCTCATCTTTCTGTTTATAATTAAAAGTTGACCGGAAAACAGAAATAAGCGACAGGATACGTTCTATATTTTTACCGGATTCCAATAGATAAAAACCGTTATCTCTTGGGAGTGTTTCATAGATATTGCCGTAAAAGGAAAACAGTCGGATGTGTAGTTTGTCCAAACCATGATTCACTTGGTTGATATTGGTTGTGTTTGATTTTTTGAGTGCCAAAAGACTGTCTTCAACCAAATTTATAATTCTTCGGGTGTCATGATTCCATTTTTCACTTACTTGATTGATGGTATTCAATAAGGCCTGAATGTTGTAAGTAACGGACCCCGGTTTTTTATGATCGCTAATTAATGCCAATAATTCGATTATAGGGGTTTCAAAAATAGCATCGTTGTTTTTGGTCTTTTTTTGCTCTTCTTTGTCGTCACCGACAAAACCGGGATAGGTTTGGGTAAGATGCGTCAGTGATTTTAATAAAATAATTAAAAAATCAGGTTGTTGATTTTCGGCATTGTTGTTATTTACGTTTTCATTCAGACGGTTTAAAATTATTTTTAAGAAACTTCTCAACGCCATTGTTCTTTCGCACATGCGACCCACCCAAAACAAATTTTCGGCATTCCTGCTGGTTAGTGAATTGTTGAGTTGAGAACTGGAGTTATTTCGTTCTACAATGCTTTCATTATAGGGATTAGGGGTATCGGTGATAATCCAGGTATCTTTTGAAAGTCCGCCTAATTGATTCGAAATTTCAAATTTCCCCTTGATAATGGAGCATTTACTTAATCCGCCCTGCATTACTTTATAACTGCTGCCGTCAGAGACTAAAAAAGCTCTCATAGAAGCATATCGAGGGACTATTTTACCGTCTATAAACGACGGGGTTGTCGATAAACTCACTTCTTCCTGTGCCACAAAATCCTTTGGATTGTTGCGAATCATTATTCGTACTTCTTCCAGTTCCTCCTCATTCAGTTGACTTCCGTAAATGGTTTTAAACCCCTGTTTTCTATTGGTTTTTTTAATGATTAATTTGGGTAAATTATTTAGGACATGATTCAGTTCTTTGGCTTGACCGCACCACCAAGTCGCGATATTACTGATTAACAAAGGCTCATTCAGTAAAAATTTACAGGCATTTTGCATAAAAGCCATCAGTCCGTAATTTTCTAAAACACTGGTTCCCGGAGGATTCAATATCGCAACATTCCCTAATCGGATGACTTGTAATAATCCCGGAATACCTATCAGGGAATCCCTTCTCAGTTCGAGAGGATCGACCCAAATATCATCCAATCGTTTGATGATTACATCTACACGTTCGAGTTGGTCAATAGATTTCAGCCAGACAAAACCATCCCGAACCAATAAATCACTGCCCTGTACCAAGGTATACCCAAGGTAGGAGGAAAGATATACATGTTCAAAATAGGTTTCATTGCCGGGTCCCGGAGTCAGGAAAACAACATTAGGGTTTTCATTGGTGTTATTTCCGAGTGTATCAACAGTTTGTTGTAAATTGCTGAAATAAGGCGAAAGCCTGCTTCGGAATATCTTTTTATTAAGTTCCGGCAGTACTTTACTCATCACAATTCTATTCTCCAGCGCATATCCGGCACCCGAAGGCGATTGAGTGCGGTTATCCAGCAACCACATTTTTCCGTCGGGACCGCGCGCTAAATCACAGGCATAGTTCAGTAATTGGGTGTCAAATTTTTGTCGGATATCAAAACAAGGCAAGAGAAATCCGGAGTTGTCATAGATTAATTCAGCCGGAATGATTCTGTTTTTCAGTAACAGTTGCGGACCATAAATATCTTTTAGGATTAAGTCTAACAAATGCGCTCTTTGCTGTAATCCTTTTTCAATAATTTCCCATTCTGATTTGTGAATTAGAAACGGAATAGGATCCAGTTTCCAAGGACGGTTGGTTTCGTTATTGCTATCGTAGACATTATAGGTTACCCCGTTTTCTTTTAATTTTTTTATAATTTCCTGATTACGAAATTCTAATTCTTCAATACCGATATGCTCTAAGGCGTCGAAGAATTTTTGCCAATAGGGTTTTACCTGGCCGTCTTGGTCAATCACTTCATCGTATGAATTGATGGTTTCTTTATACGTGTTTAGCAGTCCCAAAGAAATATCTTGAATCATATATTTTTATATGTTTTTTATCCCTAAATAAAGCTAATTTTTTGTGCAAAATCAACTATTTCGACAACTGGGGAATCGTTTTGTTTGTTTAGGATTAATTGGTTGCAAATATTACAAAAAAAACAACAAAAAGTATGTTTTGTTTGATAATAATTTATCAATTTCTTTTAAATTCTGTTTAAATTTAGATTAATATAGTTGTTTGTTGGTAATAATCTAAATGAATAGACCTGTTCATTAATTTACCTCTACAATAAGAAGAATTAATTGTTCTCTTTGTAAAAAGAGGAACTTTTTAAATAGTAATTTTGCATTCAAAAGGTAAGTCTATATTATTTTAACCTGAATTCGATTAATAAGGTATTGATTATCAATAACTTTAATGATCTTGTAGGTTTTTAAAACTTTGTAGGTATATTTTTCAATAATTTTGATACCTACAAGGTTCGAAAAAAGACCTTACAGGAGTAATAATTTCAAATAACTATATGTAAAACAGTGTTTTATTAATCTAATTCAGGTTAAAATAAAGTCCCTTGAATGACTGCTGGATTTTTAGGGTTACTATTAAATGTGAAAGTATCTGTCACAAAGAATTGTTTTATGTTTTCGTCGAATTCCCGCAAAACAATGCTGTCACATAAAAAAGATAAATCAATAGTTGTAAACAATTGATTTGCTTTTTTTAGTTTTTCCGGAGCTAATCTTCTGGCAATCGATAAGTGAGGGTTGCTGCTTTTTTCTAAGCTTATAATACTTAATTTTTTATGAACCTGTTTCATGATAGGGATTAATTTCTTTTTTGAAATTTCATCCGGCGCTATAAAAAAAGCGCCATTAGGAAAGGAATTAAATTTTGTTAAACGTACTTCAACAGGTGTTACATTATCACAAAATTGGATTAGTAGATTTTTAATATTGGCTAAAGTTATGTCATTGGCTTTGAATTCACAAATGGTAATATGGCCTACAGAATTTTTACTGTGAAACCAGCCTATTTCTTTGGCCAATTGTTCTTTCATAGATTTAATCAAGGCAATGATAGGTTCGGAGGGAAGTATGGCGATAGAATATTGTTTTTCCATAGTAATCGAATTAAACTTTTGGAAAAAAGTAATGAAAATAAAAATGGTTGATTTACATTTTTCCGTAAACTCTTGCGATGTAATTTCCATTTAAAAAAGAGATTGAATCAATTTGACTTTGGAGGATTACTCCGCTTAGTTCGGATTCCAGTAATAATTGTGCCGCTTGGGCTAAAGGAGCCGCGGTGGTGGTTTGTATGGCTCTCAATTGTTGGTTTCCAACTTTTTGAGGGCGGACGCATTTAGAAATTTCTCTTCTTCTCAAAATTCCGTCACTGTCTTTCCCTTCAACGGCTGCATATAAAATAATCTGGTCGTCTTCACTATGAGGAATAATGGCTTCCATTGTTTCTTGCAGTTTTTGGATTGGGTTTTCACTTGTTTTCAAGCGGGTCAATTGTTCCTGTATCCAGCTGTAATGTCCAGGAAATCGTAAGGTTTTATAATCAAGTGTGCCTACTTTTCCGGTTAAAGCATCCGGCAAATCGGCAGCTCCTCCCGAGGTTAGATCTTCTTCATATGTTGTTCCGTTTATAATAATTGTAGCTCTTTCGGATAAAGAAGGGAGTATTGTTTTTTTGTAATTCCGAATAACAATAGTCTCTTTTAAATATTCGGTAGCCACACCAACGGGACTCCAGGTAAATCCGTAATAATGGGGGGCAACCGCATTCATGGTTAAGGCTCCCACTTTCATTTCCAATTTATCTGTTTTATTTACATTAAAGTCTTTACAAAACTGCTGAAACAGGGCATGTCCGAGCAAATCGATGTAACCGGGAGCCAAACCTGTTTGAAGAACAAAACCGGTATGGGCATTTTTAGCCAGCTGGATTATTTTCTCTGTTTCTGCAACATATTCGGTAAGATTGGCATAATGCATTCCAAAATCTTTGGCGAACTGAGCCATTTTTGGAGCCAGACTTCCGGGAAGACAATCCAGGATAATATCTCCTTTTTTGAATATCGTATGCATTTCTTCTGTAGGTTCAGCAATGGATAGCTGAAAAGCTTCAACGGAACCGGACTTAGTTGAACTGCTTTTAATCCATTCCGCTACTTTTTTGGCATTCGTTATGGTTCGATTGCCAATAAATAGACTCGGAGTTACTTCGCTCCATTCCATCAATAATAAACCAACGGCTTCTGCAATTCCGCCGGCTCCAGCGATAATTATGTTGAAATGCTTTTTCATACCTTAAATTTAAGATTTTTATTTAATTATTTTATTTAAATAGACATATTTAATTTTTTATATGTGAAAAAAAACATTCTTTTTTTATAGTATCAATTTTTTTATTTAACTTTTTTTTAGGATTTATATTTTTTTATATATATGTTTGTGTAATCGATTGCAATTAATTGTAATCGATTGTAAATCGTATTGTAGAATATTGATATTTTACATTAATTATTAATTAAAACTATTTGTCTATGGAATAAAGCTTATCTCATTTTTAATTTAAACAATCTAAATTGAATTTATTAATTCTATATCTAAGAAGGATTAATTTTTTTAAAACCAATCAAATATTAACCAATTTAATGACCAACATGAAAAAAAAGAAAATGAACGTAAAATATTATTTCTTTTTAATAGGAATGCTATTTTGTATGCCAATTTATGGACAACAAACAAACATCAAAGGAGTTGTCAAGGATGCTAAAACAGGAATGCCATTACCAGGAGTTACTGTACTCATAAAAAGCACTACCAAAGGTACTTCAACGGATTTAGATGGGAATTACACTATAAAAATGGATTCTAAAGGGATTCTACAGTTTAGCTTTATTGGATATAAAACCGTTGAAATACCAACAAACGGAAAAACAACAATAAATATTAATTTAAATGAAGAAAGTAATCAATTAGAAGAAATAGTTGTTGTAGGTTACGGAACTTCTAAAAGAAAAGACTTAACTGGTTCTGTAGCCTCAGTTACAAGTGAGGAAATAAACAGGGCTCCTGTGGCAAATGTAGCGCAAGCATTACAAGGAAAACTACCAGGTGTAAGTGTAGTTGCTCAGGACGGTAGACCTGGTGCAAACATTTCTATCAGAGTAAGAGGAGGAGGATCAATATCTCAAAGCAATGAACCACTTTATATTGTTGATGGATTTCCTGTAAGTTCAATAAGTAATATTCCTGGGAGCCAAATCCTCAGTATTGACGTACTTAAAGACGCTTCTTCTACAGCTATCTATGGAGCAAGAGGAGCTAATGGAGTTATAATGGTTACAACAAAAAGTGGTAAAAGTGGTAAAACTAAAGTTTCTTATGATGGTTACACCCAATTTAACACTCCAACAGGATATTTACCTGTGATGCAAGGTTACGATTACATCAAATACAACTGGGCTTACGCACAAGCAATTGGTGATGGTTATGCAAATGCTTGGGAAAAGCTATGGTTAATTGGAAATGAATTCAAAGGAAGCAACACTGAAGGAATAGAACATTACAAAAATGTAGCTAGTGAAGATTTTAGTAAAAAAGTATACAAAAGCTCTTTCTCACACAATCATAACTTCAATATTTCAAGTGGAAATGAAAAAACCAAATATATTTTTTCTGTAAATCACTTAGACCAAGAAGGAATGAAACTTAACTCTTCATACCAAAGATCAAATGCTTCTTTCAAACTAGACCAAAAATTAAGTGATAAATTTTCATTTTCTTTAAACACTAGATATAGCCAAGAAAAAACCACTGGAAACGAAGGAACAAGCTCTGGAGGAGGTTCTCTTTTAACATCCGCTTATTGGTTCCGCCCAATAGCTAAAAAAGACGTACTTGGAGAATCAAATGTCACAATAAATACACAATTAGGAGATTACGAAAACCTACTTAACGATAACTTCAATCCTGTTAATCGTATAAATGATTATACTGATACTGATTTAGCACGATCAATTGTAGCTAACACCTCTTTCAGTTGGGAAATAATAAAAGGACTTACAGCAAAAACTGATTTGGGTTTAAATGCTGGATGGTCAAGAAGAAAAGTATGGCAAGGAGCAATATATCAAAGATATGTAGATACACAGGGAAACAAAACTTTTAGTGGAGACGCCTCTATAAACGCATCACAGGGCTGGAATTATCGTTGGGCCAACACTTTAAATTACCAAGTTCAAGGCTTAGGAGACAAGCACTCGCTAACTCTTTTGGGAGGTATGGAAGTAGCTGATTCAGGTTCTGAAAGCACTTATGTTTTTGGAAGAAGATACCCTGTCTCTTTTGACGCTAATCGTGCTTTTGCAAATATTGATTCTTATGATCACTCCGATGCAAAATATGGTGGCTTCAGTTCTAACACAGGAACCCCTAACAGACTAAACTCTTATTTTGGACGAGCAAACTATTCTTTGCTCGATAAATATTTATTTACTGCAACATTTCGTGCTGATGGTTCTTCAAGATTTGCACCATCAAATCGCTGGGGATATTTTCCAGCTGGAGCATTTGCTTGGCGTCTATCTGACGAAAATTTCTTAAAAAATGTAACTTGGATAAGCAGTCTAAAAATGCGTTTATCTTATGGTAGTGTGGGTAGTGACGGAATCAATGCAGGGCTATGGAAAATGAATTGGCAATCTAGTGGTTTAACAGGATATTCATTAAATGAAGTACAACAACTTGGCTATGTACCTGCTTCAACACTTAACAATCCTAATTTAAAATGGGAAACAACCATAACTAGAAACATTGGATTAGATTTTGGTCTATTCAATAACAAATTAAAAGGTACAATAGACATCTATAAAAACACTGTTAAAGATCTACTTTTATTAAGACCTATTCCTCCAATTAGTGGCTTTTCAGCTATGTATGATAATATTGGTGCAACCAGTAATAAAGGGATAGAAATGTCATTAAATGGAGATTTTATAAGATCCAAAAATTTCAATTTACATGGTAGTGTCAACATCAATGTTAATAAAGGAAATGTGGATAAATTAGGCGAAGGAATAAACCCTACATACAGTTCAGGTTGGGGAGGAATCAATAATACTCCAGCATCTGGAGATTATATCTTTGAAGTAGGAAAACCTGTAGGTTTAGTACGTGGATGGATATATGATGGTTGGTACACCACAAGTGATTTTGATTATAATGCAGCTGGAGCGGGAACTTATACTTTAAAATCTGGTATTCCAGATATAGCCAGTGGCTACCTTTCAACTATATATGGAACAAATGGACACAAACCAGGTTCTCAAACAGCTTATCCGGGAGTACCTAAATATAAGGATTTAAACAGTGACGGTATAATAAATGACAGTGACTTAAGTGTAATCGGAAACATGAATCCAAAACACACTGGTGGTTTTAATCTTAATGGAAATTACAAAAATTTAGATTTCGCTTTAGATTTCAACTGGAGTTACGGAAATGACATCTATAATGCCAATCATCTTAATGCTTACCAAGGAAACAAAGAGTCTGGTTTATTTAGAAACAGATTACAAGAATTAGCAGGTGCTTATAAAATCTATGATGTAATAAATGGTCAAATTGCAGAAGTAGTAGCTCCGGCTCAATTAGATGCACTAAATGCTAATGCATCAACATATTTACCATTTGCAGAAAAAACAATGACTTCTACTTATGCTATTGAAGATGGATCATTTTTAAGATTAAACACTTTAACTTTAGGTTATTCGATTCCAGAAAACATAATAAATAAAATAGGTATAAGCCGTTTTCGCATATATGGTTCAATTTACAATGTATTTACTTTAACAGGATATGATGGTCTTGATCCTGAAGTTAATCCAGACCCTTCAAGAAATGGCGACTATCCAACTCCTGGACTTGACTATGGTTCTTATCCTCGAGCACGTTCTTTTACACTTGGAGTTAATGTCGAATTTTAATTTCTAAACCATTCAAATTATGAAAAAATTATTATATCTTATGCTGTCTATATTTATTCTATTAAATACAGCATGTAACAAAGATTTTTTAGAAGTACAATCCCCTTCACAACTAGATGAAGATTTTATTTTTACATCGCCAAGCGAAGCCTATAAAGCTTTAGTAGGTAATTATGACATCTGGAGAACAGCCGACTCGGGTATGTTTTACGATACAGAAATAGTAGGCTCTGATTCCGAATGCCATCCCGAAGCCTATAGTGCCCAAACACGACATATTCCAGAAGGTCTATTTGCTACAGAATTAAGCATTAACGAAACAAATCCAAAAGATTTTTTCGGGAATGCATATAAAATAATTAGTCGTTCTAATATTATGATTGAAGCTATTGGAGCAAAAAAAGAATATCAAGATGCCGTAAACGCAGGTAAAATAACTGAATGGACACAACTTTACGGAGAAGCAGTGGCTTTTCGTGCTAACATGTACCAATATCTAATAAAATATTTTGGTGATGTTCCTTATTTTGATATCCCTGTTAGAGATTTAGCTCAATTAGAAACTACAGGATTGACTTCTCGTGACGAAATTTATGACAAAGAAATTGCGGCATTGAAAAAAGTAGAGCCACTAATGTATCGCATTGGAGAAGGTGGCTTGACGGCAGAACGTTTTACCCGTTCTTTTGTACAAGGGCTAATTGGAAAAATGGCTTTGGCAGCAGGGGGATATCAAACCCGTCGTACCGATTTTGATTATGGAGCAGTTACTTTTGAACAAAAAGGAACTGTCTATTGGAATGCTAAGTACGTTAGACGTACCGACTACAAGACTTATATTGCGATCGCTAAAGAATACTTACAAAAATTAGTAGACAATTCTGGAACAGCTCACTTAATTACATCTGACGAAAGAACAGGTAATTTCAACAATCCTTTTCAACGTCACTTTCAATACATAATGGATTTACAAGTAAGTCCAGAATCTATATTTGAAACGGGAACAACAAGAGGAGTTGGAGTTTCTGAATTTCCATATGCTTTTGGCAGACCTTCTGGCGGAGGTGGCTCAAATGCTTTTCCATGTAAATCTTACGGACAAAGTCGCTTATACGCTTCTTTTTACTATGGAGAATTTGATCCAAAAGACATACGCCGCGATGTAACTGTTGCTGTTACTGCTAACTCGGGAGCTGCTTCTGAAAAACTAATTGATTTTTCACCTGGAAGTAGGGAAAAAGGAGGATTAGCCAACAATAAACTGGACGAAAGCCGCATGAAAGACCCTTATACCGCTGCACAAAGATCATCAGGTTGTAACTGGGTACAAATGCGTTTAGGGGATGTTATTTTAAATTTATCTTATGCATATGCTCTTTTAGAAGATGAACCTAATGCTAAATTATATCTAACTAAGGTACGAAGCCGTGCTTTCTCATCTGCTGATCAAGCAACCAAAGTAACTAACTATGTAAATGGATTGTCAGGTCAAACTTTGATTGATGGCATTTTAGAAGAACGTAAGTTAGAATTAGCAGGAGAAGGTCATACCCGATGGGACATGATTTTATCTGGTAAAATGCCAGAAAGAATTAAAAAACTACGTGACCGACAAATAGCCATGATAAATGGTTTAAAAACAAATGGATATTATACTTTTCCTGAAACAGGCTTAACAATATCTAATTACATTTGGACAAAAGCAGTCAACATGACTTCTTTTGGAATACCAACAATGTTAACAGGTAACGCTAATGTAGATGAATCTAATCCGAACTACCCTGTTTTAACTCCTGGATGGAGAGGAAATTGCGATAAATGGACAGCTGCTACTTATAACGCAGGTAATGGATATACTGCCTCTTCAGGAAATCGAAACATTGCTATCAAAGGATTGTTTAGATATATTAATCCGACTGGATCTGAAGCACTTACATTACAAGCAGCTGGTTATGTAAAAACAAATTGGGGAATAAATATTGTAAACAACGAAAGCCAATATTCTTCAGATATTTTCAAAGGATATCAAGATAATTATTATACTGCTGGTTATCCACCACGCTACATAAGAGCCTTAACCTATGAAACAATTGCTCAATCTAAAGGTAATATAACTCAAGGATACGGACATGCATCAAATTAATTGTTGATCATAAAATGAGAATTATAATCACCCTATTACTAATTTGTAATGGGGTGTTTTTATTCGAGAATTAATCAGTCTGTCGTTACGATTTACAGGTGCAGACGACGGTTAGAAAAGATTGACTTTTGCTAATGAAGAAGACAGACATGATTTTTGCTAAAAAATATGTTGAAATATAGTAAGAAAATTTCTGTTGATTCGAATGTTCATTTTAAAAATACACAGGATATGATTTTACTCAACAGTATCCATCAATTATTACAGGTATTCCGGGACATAATATCCAAAATGTAACTTTCGAAAATTTAGATTTAAAGTTAAAAGGAGGGGTATCTGCGACTGATCAAAAGGTTATGGAATACGATGGCACTTATCCCGAAGGAAGTAAGTTTGGCAATACCAATGCACATGGATTTTTTATAAGACATACTGATGAAGTGTCTTTTGTGAATTGTAAAATATAAACTGGATTAAATGATGTACGTCCTTGGCTGGTTCAGGAAGACGTCAAAAAAGTAACCATTGAGTAAGTGATTTAAGTACAATTGATATGCTAATAATAATACATTAAAAACTAAAAAAGTATGGAAAATTCAAGACGAAAATTTTTAACTTCATTAAGTATGTTGGCTGCCTATAGTGCATTCCCAATGAGTGCCTTCGATTTTGGCAGTTCAAAAAAACTTAGAATTGTTCTGGTTGGAACTGGCATTCGAGGAACCAGTTTTTGGGGAAAGAGACTTGTTGATGAATATTCGGATATTCTAGAATTCGTTGGGCTTAGTGACATCAATCCGGGAAGACTTGAATATGCAAAAGGATATATGGGAGTCAAATGTCCCACATTTGTAGATTTTGATAAAATGCTGACTGCAACTAAACCGGATTTAATTATAGTGACTACCGTAGATGCAACCCATCATAAGTTCATAATAAAAGGATTAGAGTTTGGTTGCGATGTTCTTACAGAGAAACCACTTACCACAGATGAGAATAAAGCACAGGAAATTATAAATGCAGAAAGAAAATCAGGCAAAAATCTTATCGTTGGATTCAATTATCGTTGGAGTCCGTATACTACCAAAATTAAGGAGATTTTAGCGAATAATACTATTGGTAAAATTACTTCTGTTGATTTCCATTGGTATTTAAATACTTATCATGGGGCATCCTATTTTAGGAGATGGCACGGACAAAAAGACAAAGGCGGTTCGTTATGGGTACATAAGGCAACCCATCATTTTGATTTATTGAATTGGTGGATCGATTCAGATCCTACCGAAGTTTTTGCATATGGAAGTTTAGAAAATTATGGGGCTAGTGGTCCGTTTAGAGGGGCTAATTGCCGTAGTTGTGAACATAAAAACAATTGTGATTACTTTTTTGATATTACAAAAGATAAACAGTTGATGGAGCTTTATGTAGCCAATGAAAAACATGATGGATACGTTAGAGACAATTGTCTTTTTAGAAATGAAATCGACATTTATGATAAAATGTCTGCTCAGGTAAAATATGCCAATAATGTAACTGTAAATTATTCGTTGACAACCTATTCGCCATATGAAGGTTGGAGAATTGCTTTTAACGGGACTGAAGGCAGAATAGAAGCTTCATTGGATATTCCTTACAATAGAAATATTGCAGTAAATCAGGCAGAAATGCATGCCAAAGAAATGGAGCAAACGGCTTTAGAAGATACAAGTTCAGAATCGATAATAATTCATAAATTATGGAAAGATTTCGATACCGTATTAGTGCCTACCGAAAAAGGGGGACACGGTGGCGGTGATAAACGTTTGCATGATAAAATATTTAAAACGCCTAATATTGAAGACCCTTTTGCCAGATCGGCAGGAATAAGAGATGGTGTAATGTCAGTATTAATCGGGATTGCAGCCAGAAAAAGTATTGAGTCTGGGAATCCTATCAAAATAGAGAATTTATCGGATCTTAAACCTATGGCCAAAAGAATTAAAGAAATATAATAATGCTGTAACTACCAGAGAATTATAATAATGAAATGCTATAAAAAAACCATCAAATTACGATTTGATGGTTTTTTAGTTTTTATATGTCCCGTCCTGAAATAACGATACACAAAAAACATCGTTATGGAAGAAACCACCGATTATGTAAAGCGAACTCAAAAAGATTATTCGATGTCTTTTAAATTACAAATTGTTCAGGAAATAGAACA